>Ga0116143_10004730_pt1 | contig 12755 bp, 18 predicted proteins | sample AD_UKC034_MetaG_FD_89745 | JGI IMG/M metagenome (GOLD analysis project Ga0116143, IMG submission 89745) | Active sludge microbial communities of municipal wastewater-treating anaerobic digesters from USA - AD_UKC034_MetaG | ecosystem: Engineered > Bioreactor > Anaerobic > Digestate | place: USA...
CCCGATATGCGAGGAATCCTGGCATCGATTCTCTGCTCGCCATACCGCTCCTGAATCCTGTTTCAGGAATGCCCGGGACCAGAGCCTTTCTCTCCCCCTGGAAAAATTGTACCTGTCTCCAATAAGGGACACGGCACACGATGAAAAAGGTGGAGCCAATTTTCACAGAAAAGAGGGGCATCTGTAGTACAGAAGATTAAAGAGCTGTATTACATAATGAGATATATGTGTCCTACACTCAGCGTGAGACTCCCGGATCAGCTGAAGGAAGGGATGGACCGCCTGAAAGATCGGGTAGACTGGAGCGATGAGATCCGGCGATTCATCGAGAAGAAGATCGAGGATGAGCGCAAGAGGGCCGTGCTCCGGGATCTGGAGACGCAGATCACACAGCTCCCCAAATCCCCCCGGGGGACTTCATCACGGCTGGTGAGAGGGGATCGTGACAGTCATTGACAGCTCGGCCTACCTCGCGTTCCTGATAGGAGAGGAGGGAAGAGAACAGGTCCGGCCTTGGCTGGACCCTGCACGGGAACCCCGGTCGCTCTCCCTGCTTCTTGCCGAGACCGGCAATGTGCTCTGGAAATATACCCGGCAGGGACACCTCCGGGCGGAAGAAGCACGTACCCTCTTTTCTCATACCCTCGATCTCTGCAGGGAGGGGGTGATCGGTATCGAGCCCATTGAGCGCTACGGCGATCAGGCACTCAGGCTCGCCATAGAATATCACCATCCCTTGTACGATATGCTCTTTGTTGCCCAGGCCATTGAGACAAATGAGACACTGGTGACCGGGGACCGATTACAGGCTGAGATTGGATCCCGATGTGGAGTAGAGGTCGTCAGGATATGATGGGATCGATAGATGGCGCCAGGGCATAGGTCAGAGTATCCGCCTGGGAGAGACTCCTTACCTACGGGAGGGGAGTGCTCCATTGGTGTTGACAGATGCGATCCTCCTCCACCCCTCCCCCATCTCCCACCCCAGTGAGCGGGATAGTATGCTGAGGCGGTACATTCTCTACTCAGGGAAGATCTCCTGAACCTCGACGATTACGTACCTCTTCTCCATGACTTGAGTAGGGATACAACCCACCGTATTTTTGATCTGGCACGCCCCATAGCTGCATCAATGGTGCTTGAACAGAAGGTATTGTTTGCTGAGGGGGAGGATGCCAACGCATTTGTGGCGTTCCTGCGGAAGGCGGGGTGCCCCAGCCAGAAGGTGGTCCAGGGGGTTGCCGCAAGGGAGGAGATCCTCTCGGGCACCCTGGACCAGGCGATCTCCTGGCTTGCCGGTGAGAAGGAGCACTGCGAGGGGGAAGGGAACACCGAAGATGCGTCCTGGTTCCTGACCGTGGAAGAGAGCTACCGGCAGGCCCATGCGTACGCATCAGGCCTCCTCCAGGGGAAGCAGGCGGGAGACCTGGTCTTCACCAAGAAGGAGATGATGAGCGAGCTCATGGAGTTGATCAAGTCGTTCGCGGACAGTGAAGAGGAGGAGGGGCAGGAAGAGGCTCCCGGATCCTCCGGGGAGAACGCCATCCGGTCCCTTGTCCTTGCCATGCTCCGGGTGAGCAACGCAGTGAAGGAGACCGAGGAAGGGTTCTGCCTTGATCGCCCGATCACGGCAGGGGAGCTCCCGGTGAAGTTCAACCTGGAGAAGTTCCCGCCCATCGATCCGGAAAGGACCGGGGACCTCATGATGCAGATGATCTACCGGATCAGTCGGATCCATATGGTAACCGCCGATCCCCTCATCCATATCGCCTGTGATCCCGACCAGGTCATGGACCTCCTGTGCACGCTCTCGGTCCCCGAAGAGGTATTTGACGCCGTCACGGAGGAACTTGCTATCAAGGGGCTCGCGGTCTCCTATATCATCACGGAAGTGGAAGAGAAGAAGAGTACATCGGTGAGTGCCCTGACCCAGGGGCTCAACGAGCTAGGTATTTCGGCGAAAGAGATCACGGTCCCGATCCAGGTACATGTGGACGAAGAGACGGTTGCCGCGATCGTGGCAGAGCTCCGGAAGCGGGATATCCTGGCGGGAACGGATGAGAAAGTTCGCATGGCAGGGGGGAAGCGCAGGAGGTAACCGGCAGAGGTCAGAGTACCCGCCGGAGTGGATTCAAGGGAACAATTCGAATATCACTACCGCCCTCCATCCGTCCCCCCCACCACCCACCCCTGTGAGCGAAGGGATGAGGAGATGCGGAGTATCATATCCTCGTCCTCTATTGGAAGAAAGTATGGTATGAGAAAAGAGAGTAGTGGTATGAAAAGGCCATGTCTACTCTCACTGCAGTACTTCACAAAGAGGATGACAGGTATGTCGCTCTGTGCCCGGAAGTAGGCACGGTGAGCCAGGGATATACCATTGAGGAAGCGGTGAATAACCTCAAGGAAGCCACAGAATTATACTTTGAGGAGTTCCCTCTCGAGAAAGACCGGAGGTCAATCATCACTACCTTTGAGGCGAAGCAATAGTATCCTCTTTGGTCTTACCCTCTCGGAGTATTGAAGGGAACGAGAACCGCCCCAATCCAGCATGGTATCTGTGCCCCCAACCCCCCCTGACGATGACGAAGGGTGGTGCGGGAATCTCTATTGGGAGCAGATACATTTTCTGATGCGTCGTTTTTAAGCTTTTTTTTGAATATGGGGACATGATTCGTTTCCATTAACCTAACTTTTCCCAGCTCAATCGGCCTCGTGAATGCCTATCGAATCAGTGTATTTAAATTAATAAAACATTTAAATATGTGAGAATTGTATGGATATCTATGGCAGTCATTACGATCAGCATTGATGACGAGATCGAGCAACGGTTCAGGGAGGTGGCAAAGCGGGTGATCGGGGAGAAGAAAGGGTATATCCGCCAGGCGGTATCTGAAGCGCTCCAGCTCTGGCTGGACCAGAAAGACCAGGAACGGATTGCTACCGATGCTCTGGCCATTATCGGGAGCGGGTATCACCTGGGAGAGAAACGATACAAGAAACGGGAGGATCTGTATGACCGCAACTCCTCCACTCGTTGATACCAACATCCTCGTGTACCTCTTCGATCGTGATGAGCCGGACAAGAGAACGATTGCACGGGGAATCGTGGAAGGGTGCTTTTCCGGCCACGACCAGCTTGCCGTCTCGGTCCAGAATCTTGCCGAGTTTGCCGTGGTCATGACCGAAAAGGTCGAGCACCCCATGCCTCGGGAGATGGTCTCGCGGTTCATCAGGGATATTGCATCATTCTCCCAATGGTGGGTGCTCGGTTATGACGCCGCGTGCATCGAAGATGCAGTGGCAATCGGGGGAGAGCGAAGAATCCACTTCTGGGATGCCCTTCTTGTTGCCACGATGAAACGGCACGGTATCACCACTCTCTATTCTGAGGATGAACATTTCATAAAAGTCCCTGATATCAGGGTGGTAAACCCGTTTATCAGGTGAGGAACGATTCCTCACTCCCCATCCGTCCCCCCGCCACCCCCCCACATGGATGGGATGAGTACCCTGGGCGTTGTTCTAAGATGGGGTAATGCTCTTTCTTTCAGTACAGCACGATTGACAAAGAATCAGAGATTCATGATCCGGAGAGAAGGTTAGAGTTCTCGTCCTTCACTCAGCACTTCGGTGATGAACGGATTGCCCTCGGCGATTAATTCGGCAAACTCGGCAGGGGTGTAACAGAGCGGCTCAACGGGGAGATCAGTCAGGTCCCGGATAAGAGACGGCCGTTCATGGAACCGGAGCGGAAAGTCCCCTACTAGAAGGAGATCGATATCACTCCCCTCGTTTACGTCCCTTCTGGCATAGGAACCAAAGAGGAGGATGCGGTCGATCCGGAATCGTTCTCGGAGCGATCGGGCAAGAGCCGCCAGTGCCCCATCTACCTCGGCATACAGCGCTGCACCGCGTCCAGGATCAAACCTGCAGAGTGAAGGCATCGGTCGGCATCCTCCTTCGTGTAGTATTCAGAGGGAATCATCGAACCGGCAAGCCCGTTGGGATACCTTGAGGTAATGTAGACGTTGTCGAGGAGTTTTGCCTCCTGTTCAAGGGATGGCATGCAATCGGCACTCTTCTGGTATTCCAGGAGCAGCTCGTATAACGAATGGGTGAGGATCTTCCGGTATCCTGCGGCATAGAGGACGGATTTCATCGCCTTCGCTGCACTCTGCTGGGCCTGGAAGCATGCCCAGTCGAAGCATCCCCCTTCCAGGGAGATCTTGGCAGCGACTAGATCAGATTCTGCCTGGCGGAACCAGCGATCCGCCTCCCGAGCATTTCCCCCGGTCATATACAAAGGATCAGGATCATTCGAGGGTATGTAGGTATCGCAGCGAGCATAGTCTGGGAGAGCATCGAGAATTATGTTCTGGTGGAACCATTCCGTTCTCCTCAAGGGGAATATCGTCCCTTCCACTCCGCAGCAGTCCAAGGTACATCAGGGGGGATACTCCTCTTTGGGGTGCTTTGTAAGGAAAATCCCCGCCAGATTCATATATTCCCCCGTCAATCCATTAGGAGATGCCGGAACGGAGCACTGACTGGATGGAGCAATCGATTCGCGACCTCCAGATGGCCAAAAACGCTGCAGCCTCGGATTTTCCAGAATGGGCCTGTTTTATTGCGCAGCAGGCGGCAGAAAAGGCGATCAAGGCAGTGTATCAGAAAAAGGGAGGAGTTGCATGGGGACATTCGGTGGTGGATCTCCTGCAGGGTCTTCCAGGGGATTGCGATGTACCTACAGACCTCCTCAAAGTCGCACGGAACCTTGACCGATGGTACATCCAGGCGCGGTACCCGGACGGGTTCCCCCAGGGAAAACCAGGTGACTATGTCGATCGGGAGGATGCAGAAGATGCGATCAGCGGTGCGGGAAGAATCCTACAATTCTGTGAAGGTATTCTGGCTGGACACTGATCTCGTTCTCTCAAGGTTGCGAGAGAAAGCCAGAGCGCTCATCAGGGACAGGCAGGTGCGGAAGGTGGTGCTTTTCGGGTCACTTGCACAAGGACGTGCAGTGCCGGGAAGTGATGCCGATCTCCTCATCGTTGTGGAGGATGACAACCGTCCGATGAACGAGCGTATCGATGAATATCTGGAATTCTTCTCTGGCATTGGCATTGGCATCGATATCTTCCCTTACAGCTTGAAAGAACTTGAAAATCCACTTGCACGACAGGCCTTATCCCAGGGTATTGTGCTCGCTTCCCGCGAATAACGCCAGAATCCCGGTTTTTACGGTGGAAAGTGTTCTTCTCTACCGTGCCGCTGTTCCTCATCAATCCCCTCCTTCCCCCCATCCGTCTCCCCGCCACCCTCCCCTGTGAGTGGGAGTGGTGAGCATCCCGGCCTGTTCCCGAATAGCAGACAAAAAGAGGACATGTTCACTTCTTTTTCAATCGGGGATCTGCAACACTATGTGTATCAGGGATTGCAGATCTGGGACCTGGGGAGAACGTCAGAGTTCCCGTCCTTCCTGAATAGCTTCGGTGATGAAGGGATTCTCTGCTTCTATTAATGCAGAAAACTCGGCAGGGGTGTAGCAGAGCGGTTCAAGCGGGAGATCGGTTAAGTCCCTGACAAGCGACGGCCTCTCGTGGAAACGGAGCGGGAAATCGCCGACCACGATCAGATCGATATCGCTCCCTTCATGCACCTCTCTTCTTGCATAGGAACCGTGGAGAATGATCCGGTCGATCCGGTATCGCTGACGGAGCGAGCGGGCAAGCAGCTCAAGTTTCCGGTCTATTTCGGCATACAGCGCCGCACCGCGTCCAGGATCAAACCTGCAGAGTGAAGGCATCGATCGGCATCCTCCTTCGTGTAGTATTCAGAGGGAATCATCGAACCGGCAAGCCCGTTGGGATATCGGGAGGTAATGTAGACGTTGTCGAGGAGTTTTGCTTCCTGTTCAAGGGATGGCATGCAATCACCTCTCTTCTGGGATTCCAGGAGCAGCTCGTACACAGAATGAGTAAGAATCTTCCGGTACCCTGCTGCATAAAGGAGAGATTTAACGGCTTTTTCAGCTGCCTGCTGTGCCTGGAAGCATGCCCATTCATAGCTTGCACCCTGCATCGAGACGTGTGCTGCAGCCAGGTCACATTCAGCCTGGCGAAGCCACCGGGTGGCCTCTTCCCTGTTTCCACGGGCCATGTACAAAGGAATCAGGGTCGTTTCAGGGTATCAAGGTATCGTGGATGAGCACTAGTATGAAGGCGTGAGAGGAAGCTCTCCCTGCTGATACGATGGCACTCGTTTCAGTTCAACCATGGATCTTCGAATCCTGGGATATGAGGAGCGAAGGAGATGTTCCCGCTCCGGCGAATTCGTTATTCAACAAAAAACTATTGAAGGGTGAAAAGAGAGAGGGGTATGATAATGCCCAAGTCTATGCTCACTGCTGTACTTCACAAAGAGGATGAAATATATGTCGCGGAGTGTCCCGAAGCAGGTACGGTGAGTCAGGGAGATACCCTTCAGGAAGCGGTGGATAACCTGAAAGAAGCCACAGAACTGTATCTGGAGGAGTACCCGCTCGAAAAAGATCGGAGGTCAATCATCACTTCCTTTGAGGTGAAGATGTAGGATCTTCTTTGGTCCTACACTCTAGGAATAGTGAAGAGAACGAGAACCATCCCCAATCCAGCTTGTTATCCGTCCCGCCATCCATCCCCCCACCTCCCACCCCCGTAATCTGTAGGATGGGTGAGGAGTCAGCTCTTCATTACCAGGTGCATTCTATACGGAGCTGATCAGAATATCCTCCCGGCTATTCTGTGTTCCCGTTCCGGTCTTAGGTCCTGACCTTCACGCCCGGATTGCCGGCCTGACCGTGATCCAGAGGTGCAGGTCCCGGTAACTCGCATTCACCCGGTGGCAGCAGACAATGACTATAATACATCCCTGTCGTATACTATTCCTAAAGATGAGGGATTGACCGTCTCAAGGAAAGGGGAATGGCAGAATCTTCACGATCAAAACAGGAGATAATGGGCGTCCTCAGGGCTCTCTCAAGTGAGTTACGGGACCGCTTCAAGGTGAGAAGAATCGGTGTTTTTGGCTCAACGGTAAAGGATCAACGGAGGCCAGATTCGGATGTCGATATCCTTGTCGAGTTCGAGACCCCGATCAGCGGATTCTTATTCGTCCATCTCCGGGACTACCTGAGTGAGTGTCTCGGAGTGAAGGTGGACCTGGTCACCCCACCGGCGTTGCATCCGCTCATCCGGGACCGGATAATGCAGGATGTGGTGTATGTCTAAGAGGAGGTCTCCTGATCTCTTCCTCCTGGACATGGCTGTTGCTGCTGAAAAGATACTCGATTATTCTTCTGGGATATCTTTTGACGAGTTATCATCTGATGAATTGAGAAAAGATGCTATTCTCCGAAATATCCAGGTACTTGGTGATGCAGCAAAAAGCATCCCGCAGGAATTTAAGTCGCTTCATCAGGAATTAGATTGGAAAGGCGTTTCAGGACTCCGAGACATCATCACGCATCAGTATTTCAGAGTAGACTGGAGCCTGATCTGGACAGCTATCGGGGCTGATTTGCCTCTCCTCGCATCGCAATTGAGAGATATCGTGGAACAGCAACAGGAACCATAACTGTACGTTCTTCTGCTGTTATCATTATTTTCGTAATCCTGCACATATCATTTGACAATCCTGACCTTCACGCCCGGATCGCCGGCCTGACCGTGATCCAGAGGTGCAGGTCCCGGTAGCTCGCGTTCACCCGGTCGGAGCCGGTCACGTTCGATGCCGGGACCGTCTCGTTGAAGAGGAGGAACTGGAGCCGGTTGTACTTCGGATCGGTGACGGTGAAGTTGTAGGGAAATTCCTGGGTCTCGTTGTGAGAGAGGGTCGCGGTGAAAGAATCGAGCGGCTGGTACGCGGAGATGATCGAGGTGTTCGTGACATTGTCGTAACTCTGGTTCAGGAGGATCGTCTCGACCGTGTAGGTGACGTTCCGGTACTCGTGGTTCCCGATGCCGATGATCACCGACTGTTCCGAGCCGGCAGGGAACCGGGTCGGGTAGTCGGCAGCCTTTCCGCCGGGTCCGAGGATATAGAACTCGGTGAACTTCTCGCCTTCCTTCGGGACGACGATGACGTAGATGGTGGTCGCGACCGCAGCGACGATGGCGACCACGAGGATGATGGAGAGTGCCCGGTCCAGCCGGGACTGCCCGGGCTCGAAGAGCTCGGTCCTTACCCCGGCCACCATCTCCCGGAAGGGGACGAAGAACCGCTGTTCCGGGGGAAGGAGGGAGCGGCGGTACTGGGCGACCAGGATCATGGCTGCGGTAAAAATGACGAGCGAGATGACGATCGGGTCGAGCCGGATCCCCCAGGGGGTGTAGTTCAGGACGAGGCCGATTAAGGGGACGACGGCGATGGAGAGGCCGAAGGAGAGGGCCAGCCGCTCGATCCCATCGAGGTCCTCCTTTCCCGGGAAGAGGGCGGCGATCAGGGTGTACCCGGGGACAAAGAGGATCATCGGGAGGGCGAAGAGGATCCGGAGGAAGGACTGGTTCAGGACCGGGACGTAGATGCAGAGGAGCGCGGCGACTACCCAGAGCGCGATGATGACCAGGTCCTTTGCCAGGTTTGCCGGGTCAAAGGCATCAAGGATCCGGTAGGAGAGGGGTTGTTCCGGCACGGGGTGTCTGCTCCTACCGTTTGCGCCCGATCACCATAAGGGATGCGAAGAGTGCCGCGGCGAAAGGAAGGATCACCGGGAGGGGGGCCTCGGTAGTCGGGATGGCGGCCTCCTCCTCGTCCGGCATGGACGAGACCTGGGTCAGCAGGCTGTAGACCCCTGGCCTGCTGACCGGAGCGGTGATGACCTGCCCGTACGCCTTCTCCTGCACCCTGCTGGGGAGGATCTCCCATCCGTCATCGCCCAGGTGGCCGAGGACCATCACGATCCCCGGATCCCCGGCAAGCTCGGCAGGAACCGTGAACGTCAGGGTGGCCGGAGCTGCCAGGACCAGGTCGGGCGGGTCAAGGAGGTAGGCCTCATCGATGGGCATCCAGCCTTCCGGCGGGGTGACCGGGAAGGCGAAGGCGAGCTCGGCATCGAGAGGGGCGGTACTCTCCAGGGTGACAAGGCCGTCGGGGGAGCTGATCAGGCTGACAGCACCTGCCGGGAGGACCAGCAGGGCAAGGCAGAGCAGGAGGGAGAGGTGCGGTGACATAACTGGTAACAGGGTTTCCCGATCATCGGTCATAAACCTGACCGGATCGTTTTTTGGGGAGTGGAGCCCTCTCCAGGCAGCGGGACCATGCATGATGAAAATGCGGGAGTAGTCTGGCAGGAAAATCGCAATCCGCGATGTTCATGAGGGAGGCAGGGAACCCATCGGTATCATGGGCGTTTCATTGGGAAAAAAAAGGATCTCTCCCTTTATAATGCGGGTCGGTACAGGATCCCGTTCAGGCGGTTGCTGATGACCGGCCGGTTCATGCCTGCCAGGTCTGACGGGTCGATCGTGCCGACAGGGTTCGATGAACCGTAGCTGTATACCTCGATCCCACCGAGAGTAGAGACGGTCGCGGTCCCTTTTGTCAGCCGGGCAAAGACAGGAGTGACTCCCCGTGCCTTGACGGTGATGGTGGCGGTGTAGTCATTGTAGCCGCTCTTTGACAGGGTCAGCGTGTGGTCGCCTGCAGAGACACCGGAGATCATCTTCGGCGTGACGCCATAATACACCCCATCGATCCTGATGGTAGCCCCCCAGGGATCGGACCGGATGTTCAGGGCACCGCTCTGCCCCGGCCTCGGAATTGTGGTGGGTTGCGGCCCTATCCCGGAGTTGGCGACGACGGTCGTGATACGGTTCGCATACACCATGACCTGCTTTGAGAAGATGACCTCCCCGTTCTTTACAAGCGTCACCGTCCGGAGACCCGGGGGGACATTCCCGATGACAAACATCGCGGGGGTGGTCCCGTAGGAGACCCCGTCAAGGGAGATCTGGGCTCCCATGGTATTGGACCGTACCAGGATGCTGCCGGTCGGGGACTCCGGGCTCCCGATGACCACCGTATCGGTCTCCACGTTCACCCCGTTGGCGAGGATGGTGAACTTGACCTCCCCGCTCTCGATCCCGGAGAAGGAGAAGGACAGGGAGAAGTCATCCGGCCCGCCGCTGGTCTGGGAGGCGATCCGGGGGTTTGCCATCTTGGTGCCGTGCCACTGCAGGAGCGTCAGCACGGAGGACTTGCCGGCGACCATCGTCCCTTCGTTCTGGATGGTCGGCCAGGACCCGTTGATGAAGTCACCTTTCGGGATCCCAAACGATCCGGTCCAGATCCCATTCACCGAGTTCCCCTCGAGGATGAGCTCCCGGTCCCCCCAGTCAGGGACGTCATTTGCCAGGGTGAACTTGTTCGTCACCGTGTTCTGGTTGGTGACCCGGAAATCTGCCTTGTCCAGGTTGACCGGGAAGGTGAGTCCGACGATATTCCACTGGAAATCAGGACCGGTCTCGTCGATATAGACCTCCCAGGACATGGTACATTCGGTCCCATCGGGCATGTCCTGGACAGCGACCGTAATTGTTCCATCGGGTTCGACGTACAACGGGGATACACTGACGCTGATCGCGCCCACCGTCCCCACGATGGTGAGCACTAAGGCCATAACTATTGCAATACACAAAGAGAAATCTTTCATAGGTACCTTATTGTGAGTCTGGTGAATTATGCATAAATGTTTCGGTATCCATCTGCCTGGCATGCCTTTCGTTCTCTGTTCTGTCTGCTTTGGTTCGTATTATGTTCACTGAATATTCACCCCCCCCCCGATGAATGGGAACACACTCCCATTCAGAAAAATCAGTGTCGACCGGTTCATGGGATGCGGATTGTTCTTCAGGTGCGCCTGTCGTGAGGTGAAGCGAGGGTCCCCTGAAACCTCCGAACCGATCGTCAACGATGCTCCCTGGATCGGTTCCTGATGGTCATCCCCTGCACGGGTGACCAGGATGTTTCCCCGGGAGGGGTACATGAGGGATTACCCCAGAGCGCAGCTGAGACTGCAGACCGGGGGCACTCCTGATACCGGTGGTTCCTTTGATGCAAGTGAAGGGGATATCGAAAAGAAGAGCGGGAGAATTTCTCTCTATCACGACGGAAGAAATTTAAAAATATTTATTATGCCCTTTCAGGAGATAGTTCAGGCATGGTCTTGGGGGAAAAGGCTCTTGGATACGGAGTGATCCTGATCGTTCTGCTCTGCTGCCTTCCGGCAGGGGCACTCACTCCTTCGTGGAGTGCCGGAATCGGGAAGGAATATATCTCGGACGTTGCTATCGCTGAGAACGGTTCTTCGGTGATCATCGGGACCGCCACCGGCAAAGCCCAGGTATATGATCGGAACGGCAGTATGCTCTGGGGGACCGAAGTGCCGGGCAGTCTGCTGGTAGGGTGCCAGGGGAACGGGACAGGCTATGTCCTGGCATCCGGAGAGGACTTGTATTCAAACAAGGGGGCGGTCCGGTATTACATGGGGGACGGGACCGAGCGATGGTTCAAGAACACAGGGCATGTCCAGGATCTCGCCCTCTCCAGTAAAAACCACCGGATCGTCGTTGGTAACCGGGTCTCTGATCTCATCGTCTTTAACGAGACCGGAGGGGAAGTCGCCACCTTTAATGAACTGCCAAGGACGTACGTGGTCTCCGACCTCTCCCTCTCTGAAGATGGCAAAATATTCACCTATGCCGTTCATGAGCGATATCCCCAGATCCGCTACGTGACGGTGGATGCCAGGAAGAAGACCAGCTTCAAGCGGATCGCGGTTGGGGAGAAGACCGGGTATGGCGGCGAATACCCCGTCCTGCAGATGGCACTCTCTGCTGATGGAAAATATCTGGCGTCAGTATGGGGTGAGGGGGTCCGGACCACCCTCTTCCTGCAGGCAAGCAATGGAACGGTCCTCTGGAAGAAGGATCTCGATGATATCAGGGACATCGCGATCGAACCGAACGGTTCGGTCATCTACGCCGCTACCGGAACGGGAAAACTCCTGACGTACTCGCGATCAGGGAATATCACCTCTGATTTCTCATCCTGTGCTGCGATCAGCAGCCTCTCGCTCGCGCCAGGGAACGGCCTGTGTGCTGCCGGCAATACCCAGGGCGATCTCTTCCTCTTCGACAAGAATAACACCCTCATTGCGACAGGACATGCTGACGGATTTCCCTCCGGCGACATCACCAGGGTCGAGCTGTCGCGGGACGGGACTGCCATCGCTGTCCTGGCAAACAACCGTGACCTCTATTTCTACCCGATTGCCCCGGAATTGGTCAATCCTCCTCCCTCGGAGAAGAAACCGGATGAATCAGGGACAATAAATGAAACGTGTCCAGTAAATACGACGGAAACTGAGACCATCTCGTGCACCCCTGTCCCACCACGGGCAGTCCTCTTTGGCGGCTCGTTCATGCAGCTTGCACAACCCCTGCTGGCACTCTTCCATCCGGAAGAGGGTGTTGTCAACTCAACCGGGAACGTGACAAAGACGGTGACGACTGCACCTGCCAAGGTGAACGGGACGGCGAATGCAACCGGGAATGTAACAAAGACGGTGACGATTGTACCTGCCAAGGTGAACGGGACGGCGAATGCAACCGGGAATGTAACAAAGACGGTGACGATTGTACCTGCCAAGGTGAATGGGACGGCTAATACGACCGGGAACGTGACGAAGACGGTGACGACCGTACCTGCCA
>Ga0116143_10004731_pt1 | contig 12754 bp, 13 predicted proteins | sample AD_UKC034_MetaG_FD_89745 | JGI IMG/M metagenome (GOLD analysis project Ga0116143, IMG submission 89745) | Active sludge microbial communities of municipal wastewater-treating anaerobic digesters from USA - AD_UKC034_MetaG | ecosystem: Engineered > Bioreactor > Anaerobic > Digestate | place: USA...
ATGTCACCAAGACCGTGGCTCCCGGCGTCATCGCGGTTCCCATGGGGTTTGGCCACGACTGCTACACCGAATACGCGGAAGACAAGGGCGTCAATCCCCTGCGGATAATGTCGGATACTATCGATCCCGAATCGGGTACCGCTGACTGGTGGTACACCAGGGTTAAAATCAGCTAAGGAGCGGAAATCATGATGACTGTCAGATGGGGAATGTCCATAGATCTCGATAAATGCACCGGGTGCGGCGCGTGCCAGGTCTCCTGCATGCAGGAGAACAACATGCCCATATTCGATGAGGACTCCGATATACCCAAGCGCGTGACCTTCCTGGACCTCATGAAAGTGACCAACGACTTCCAGGGTGACAAGAAGTACGGCGAGGTCCAGACGGCCTTCGTGCCGAAGATGTGCATGCAGTGCTCGGGCAACGATCCGCAGCACCCGCAGCCTCCCTGCGTGTCGGTGTGCCCGGTGGTAGCCACCGACGTGGGAGACGACGGCGTGGTGAGCCAGATATGGTCCCGCTGCATCGGCTGCCGGTACTGCCAGGCGGCGTGCCCCTACGAGGCGCGCGTCTTCAACTGGTGGAAACCGCGCTACCAGGGCGACTTTGCCAGGGGGCTCAACCCGGACGTCTCCGTGGCCTCGCGCGGCGCCGTCGTGAAGTGCACCTTCTGCAGCCACATCTGGAAGAGGGAGCGCGACAAGGCGATATCCCGGGGCGAAACCGACATCAACAAGGTCACCTACACGCCGGCATGCGCGAGCGCCTGCCCCACCGGCGCCATCGTCTTCGGCGACCTGAACAACCCGAACTCGCCGGTCTTCGAAACCAGGCTCAAGAACGATCCCCGGGCTGTCCGCATGGTGCATTCCATCGACCAGCAGCCCGAGAACGAGAGGGCAAGGCGGATGCGGATAAAGAACTATCCCAATCCGAAAGTGTACTATCTCTCGAGCCAGAAGTGGCTCCGTGACATATTAAGCGCCTTTCAAAATTCCTGAGCGGATAACGAAGGAGTGGAATTGTGAAGACAATAATCGAGTTTATTAAAAACGAGTGGAACAGCTTCTCGAAAAACACCAAGATAGCGCTCGCCGTTCTCGTAAGCCTTTTCGCCCTCTTCGTGATCTTCGCTATCCAGATCCTCTTCTGGGGGCTGGGCTACACCGACATGAACAACACCTTCGCCATGGGGCTCTGGATCATAGGCGACCTGGGGTTCGTGGCGCTGGGAGGCGGGGCCTTCTTCACCGGCTTCATGCTCTACATACTGCGCGTTGACAAGCTTGAGCCGCTGATCAACTCCACGGTACTGATAGGCTTCATGTGCTACCTGTTCACCTTCGTGCTGCTGGTGTTCGATATCGGCCAGCCGCTCCGGGCGTGGTTCGGCTACGCCTACCCGAACTGGGGAGCGCACCTCATGCCGCAGTCGATGCTGACCGAAGTTGTCTGGTGCCTCACCTTTTACTTCCTGGTGCTCTGCGTGGAGCTGATACCCATCCCGCTGAAGCACAAGATCCTGGACAAGATTCCCGTGCTCCATTACACGGGGCACTACCTCCACAGGCTCATGTGGATCATGGCCGCTGTGGGAACCTTCCTTTCGTTCTTCCACCAGGGATCCCTGGGCGGCGGGATGTGGGACGTCCTCTACGGCAAGCCCGGCTGGTGGCGCGCGCATCACCAGCTCTTCTTCCTGGCGATCGTCGCCGCGACGGCCGGCGGCACCTGCATGATGATCATGGTGCCTAAGATCGCCGAGCGCATCATGAAGAAGGAAGTGGCGCCGAAGGAGTCGTTCTGGACGCTGGCGAAGATATCCGGCGTGATGTTCATCTTCTACTTCGTGTTCAGGATCTATGATGTCTACACGATGACGACGCAGTTCGTTCCCCTGGCGGACAGGACGTTTGCCAGCACGCTGGGAGGTTACTACGGCTGGACGACGCTGATACCGGAGCTCCTTCTCGCCCTGGTGCCCATTGCCATCCTCAACGTGAAGAAGCTCCGCGAGCAGGAGAATCTCCTTTTCATTGCGGTCATCTGCGGCGCCTCCGCCATCGTCTTCTCGAAGATTGGGGTGGTGCTCAACGGCTTCAGCGTGCCGCTCTTCCCCTGGAGGGGCTTCGCGACGTACATGCCCACCATACAGGAATGGTTGATACTGTTCGGTTCGATCGCCACGATGATCCTCATCTACATGGGATTCGCGGCGTACCTGCCGCTCTTCCCGCACCTGGAGAAGCACGAGCACCACGAGTAGGAAAATATTATTCACTGAACGCAAAGGGAGGCTGTCCGAAAGGACAGCCTCTTTTACTATCGGAGAGAGTTTCCTCCGGACATAAGCGCCGTTATGAAAAGCGAACTTTGGGAAAACAGATGTGTCCCGGGCAGAAAAGCTCCTTACCGGGACGATGTGAAGCTTTTTCAGCTTGCCAGTTCTACTTGAGCGGCACTATCCCCTTTTCGGAGTTGAATTGGATGCACTTCGCGCCGCGGCATTTCGCACGCTTGATATAGCCGGGCGAAGAACTTCTCTTTAATCCGCTCTTGCTTGAATATATATACGCGCCGTCAACCTTGTGAAAGATCACCAGGCAATCTTCGTCCGAGCAGGCGCATTCCGCGACGGGTGGGTAGCTCCCTGTGCCGACGGCCACTAGTTTTTCCACCTTCATGCTTTTTGACGGTACATCCGGGTATTTCACCATCCAGGTATCGTTCCCATGTTGAATCATCATCACGACGCGGGTATTCATTTTCTCGAGCGCAACGTTCAATGAGTGCGGTGAATCGCCCTTCACCGGAATCTTCTTGGTAACGCATTTTTCCGCCGCGTGGTCGCAGGAGGTGTAATAAAAGGAAGTACCACCTCCCTTACCGGACTCAGTCTCCGCCCATCCCGCGTGAATACCCGCATCATCGACGAGAATATCGGCGCTGTTAATGACCGGGTTTTTACCGGAGTTGCGAAATGCGGGTAACTCAACGATGGAGCCATTTCCCAGTACTTTGATGCACCTCAGATCGCCCTTCACTGCCAGCGCGTACACCTCCTCGCGATAATATGCGAGAGGCATGGACGAATACGAAGCCCCCGCAAGGGTGACGGCGCCCGCGTTGTTGATACTATATTTACGGCTTGCCTTTTCAGGACTGGAGGGGTCGTAGACGAGGCATTCGAGTCTGATGTCGCGTGTAACATAGGATACGCAAAAACTATCGTCCGACCCTGAAAAATCGATAGTGTAATTGCCTTCCTCAGAATGGACTAGCGAGGGTTTTTCGGTGAGTGGGGCCAGGTCCTCGCCGATGACTGCCAGGTACAGGGCGCACGTGGTGATCGTCCGGTTTATCGCGCCCAATCCGGTTTCGCGGTAGGGTATGTAATACAGCACGCCCCATCTGCCGCCGGAATGCGCAAGTAACGCGGATGCATTGAATGGCATCGGCTCCCGGGGCGCATTCTGATCGGGATGGAAGATCACACCATCGGCATTTTTGGTTATCCTGACGTTTTCATAATTTGAATGGAGGCAGGAAACCAATAACAGCATGACTGCTATCAGGAGAATTGGGGGGGACGGCATTCTATTGCGGATGTGATTAATGTGAATCATGCGGATAACGGCCATTTCACTGACGATATGTAAAAGTTAAAGAAAAGTCAATAATATTTCAAATACGCATGCGAACGTTAATTGTGATCATCACGGTCCAGCTCATCTCGGCGTTGTAACCGTATATGTGGTCCTTCATCCGAATGCTGAATTGACCTTTTCCGTCACCCTTCGGCAATTCCAGCCCGTTTGACGGAGGAATTCTAAAATCATAATGCGATATGGAATCATTGATAATCCTCATCTTGGTTCTCGGTTTATTCGGCATAAGGAAGTCGAGGTAGCAACCGTCCCATCATCCTTTTTTTGCTTGACTTATTTATCATATTCAATATTTATATTCTGATTTCCTTCGTTATTGAATAAAAATAGAATAGTCAAATATCCCGATTTGTTGGAACCGATGCCGCCTGCCGGGCAGGGGCCGGTTTTCTGAATACGGATGCCGGAGATAGTGCACATGGATAAGTTCATCAGTGAGTTGGAAAGGAGTTTTGAACTCAAACTTCCTTTAAAAAAATTTTTCCGGCATACTCCTTCCATGCGAAACATTACCACGCTCGTTGCCGTGATGTTTATCGTACTGCCTTCATTATTCCTTTTCGGCAACAGCACAGGTCAGGATGGCATCGAGAACGGTGCAGCGACATCGCTTTTCGCGAGCGAGGATGAATATCTCCGCCACGTCCGCGACCATGTCTCTTTCGAGGAGTTGCGGCTGATAATCGTGAAGATAGAGCGCGGCGACAATCACTGGAAGGTAGCGCGGCGCTACGGTGTCGATATCGACACGCTCATCGGGGCGAATCCGTACTGGAAGAGCCTGCTCGCGCGAACCGAACAGCTGGTGATTGTGCCCTCGCAGAAGGGCGTTCTGCGCTTCATCCGGGACCTGGACGAGCTGGACGGAATAGCGGAGTCGTATAACGCGGAGCCCGATGACCTGCTGGTGCAAAAGATGACCCTGTCGGAGCGCGTGCTTCGCGTGTTCAGCTCGAATCCTTCACCGATAGCGGTCTTCGTGAAGGACGCGCGTCCCGTCGCCGCGAACATGACCGCCTCGCTGGCACGGCAATTCAGACTGCGGGAAAAGTTCCGCTCGCCGCTGGGCGGGCGTTTCAGCTCGTTTTTCGGCAACCGGGTGCACCCGATTTTCCACCGCTGGAAGTTTCATGACGGTCTCGACATCGCCTCCAGGTACGGAACGCCCGTGGGCGCGCCGTGCGAGGGCAGGGTGACGGCCGCCGGCTGGATGGGGGGATACGGCAAGGCGGTGGTCATCGAGCATCCAGGGGGTTACCGGACGCTCTGCGGCCACCTGTCCAGGATCCATGTCCGCGCTGGCCAGCAGGTCCGCGCCGGTCAGTTTATCGGGCGCGTAGGTTCCACCGGCTACTCGACGGGTCCGCACCTTCACTTCTCGCTCTGGAAGGACGGCAGGTATATCGACCCTATGAAAGTCCTCTGGTAGCGCCCACTCCGCCGCGTATCATCCAAAAAAATCCCCGGAATTATGACTGCAGGTCCTCGTACGCGTTGAGCGCGGCGGTGGCGCCGTCTGCGCAGGCCATGACGATCTGCCGCTTCGAGTCGCAGCGCAGGTCTCCGGCTGCGTAGAGCCCCGGGATTGACGTCCGCATCTGCATGTCGACGATCACCTCTCCCGCCTTGTTCAGGAGCGTGGGGGATAGGTACGATGTGTTGGGCGTGTAGCCGATGAAGACGAAAACACCGTCCACGGGGATCACCGATTCATTGCCGGAGTTCACGTCCTTCACCGTGATCGATTCGACCTTCGACTGGCCGTTGACGGACACCGCTACCTTCCCCAGTACCGGCACGATTTTTTCCGACGCGAGCACCCTGTCCTGGAGGACCTTCGCGCCGCGGAATTCGTTCCGGCGGTGGATGAGGTGGACTTTGCTGGCAAAGCGGGTAAGATAGTGCGCCTCCTCCAGCGCCGTGTCGCCCCCGCCGATGACGGCGGTGACCCGGTCCCTGTAAAACGCAGCGTCACAGGTGGCGCAGTACGACACTCCCCTTCCGAAGAACTGCTCCTCGCCGGGAACACCGAGCTTCTTGAGCGCCGCGCCGGTCGCGGCGATCACGGTCCTCGCCTGCAGGGGTTCGCCGTCAGCGAGCCGGATGGTGAAGGTGGTATCGTCCCTCGTGACTTCGAGCGCCTCACCCGTCGCGAATTCGGTCCCCAGGCGGCGCGCCTGGTTTTCCATGGCGGATACCAGGTCCCAGCCGGGGACCGGTTCCGCGAAACCGGGATAGTTCTCCACCTCGTAGGTGTTCACCACCTGGCCTCCGGGGGAAAATTTTTCCAGCACCAGGAGGTCGAGCCCGGCGCGCATCCCGTATATCGCGGCAGCAAGCCCCGCGGGTCCCGCGCCGAGTATGATAAGATCTTTCATGGAGTACCTCGTATCTGTATTCGCCGTTCAGGCGTTGTCGTCATCGTCCCCGTCCTTTTCATCCGGCAGCGGGTACTGCCGGGGCGCATCTCCTTCAGATTCGACGATCTTCGGGTAGCGGCTCTTCGGATCGACTGGGACGATACCGGCCAGCTCCGTCACGAACCGCCATCCGGCCTCGTAGTCGAAGAGGAAGAGCATCTTCCTGCCGGTTTCGGTGAAGACACGGAAGAGCCTGGTCTTCTTTACGCCCGGGTATCCCGACCTGCCCCGCATGTCCGAAAGGACCTCGTACGCCTCGCGGGAGTTCGGCGGATTGGTGATGTTATCGTAAAACCCGAACGTGTGGTCGAGCTCGAAGCCGAAAGCGGCGACGATCATCTCCGCGAGGTCGTTCAGCGTCATCGATTTCGGCAGGGCGATGGTCCTGTACGGGTTGCCCGCGGTGTGGCCCCGGGCATCCGACAGGGTCGCCCTGATCAGGAACACTTCGTCAATGTGAATGACCGCCATATCAACCTGCCGGGACCTGGATTACTTCTCCCCGCGCATGATGCGTGTCAAGCACATATGCGTCATGCCCGGAAAAGCTACTTCACCGTTTTCACGAGAGCGTACTTTTCGCAGTCAAACGCGATATGGACCTTTTTGCCGTCCTGTGTGAGGTCGACAGACGTATCTCCGCACTTGCCGATCTTCATTACGGGTCCGACGAAATCCGGGAAATTGATTTCTCCCTCTTCGCCGGACGACCCGACTTCCTGGAACGTGCCGTCGGCCTTACCCAGGTAGGCGGTGAGCTTGCAGAAGTCCGATACGCATGTCAGCATAAGGACGTCCGGATACTCGTCGTTGTTCATATGGTAGAGGTACATCTTTTCGCCTTTCCCTCCCAGGGGCATTGTCTGGCTCTCGCTCCACTTGCCATCCTTTTTCTGCCAGAGCGCGTCGGCATGGGTTACGATATCCGTGGCGGGACCGAGGAATGATGCACCGGTTTTCACAATGGCAAAATCGCCCATCCGGTATTTCACGGAGTATCCAAAGCCGCGCAAACGGTCGACAGTCTCGGTAATCTCCTTCTCCGGCTTCCCGGCTAATTCCTTCTTCAGACGAGCCTCGTAGAATTCCTTTGCTGCCGCTTCGAGCTCGGGGAGCGGGATAATGGTCTCCGCCGGGAACGAGGCCACGGGCGCGGGCGTATCCTGAGCCTGCACGGGCGTCGATTGAAGATTATGACCCTGCGTCCATCCGATTTTGCCGTTCCACCTTACCTCGAACCACCTGATATCATTACCATAGCGCCTGTCGCCGGTTTCCCGCAAAGCTTCGACTTTTTCACCGCCGGGCACCAGCGTCACCATCCCGCTGTTTTCACTGGCGTCGGCATACAGCGTTATGTTCGACGTTGAATTCACCCACCGGTCGCCCAGGGACTTCTTGCAGGAGAACAGGAATGCCGGGACAACGAGTACACATAATGAAAAAATAATCATCTTCCGAAAACCATGCATCATCACACCCTCCTTTACACTTTTTTAATATATGCTGCACATTCTTTAATGTCATTCCCGCGCAGGCGGGAATCCAGTCGTGTGATGCAGTTACTATTTCTCACCTATGGCGGTACGTGGACAAGTTTCGCCTCTCCTCAGCCAACTCATACCGTGAGCGTGAATGTTATTCATCCCCGTGCTGTCGTGCGGAGTAACTCTATGCCGGTCCGTAAAAGTACGCAACAAATAAATACCCGATAATTATCGTCCCCGGGACGGAACCAGCCGACAGTGCGGACCATGCGCCCGCCGGGAACGGGTCCGGTGCCAGCGGCGATCGGTATCGTACAGAGGCGGGACAGTTTATGCCGCGGGTGTGTGCCGCCGTGAAGCAACGTGCCGGCGGTGCGGGCCCCGAACGGCAGCGCATTCATATCACCCCCCTGCCGTAAAAAAGTCTTGAAAATAGGCGCGGGTGTGCGGCAAATGTGGCAAAATTTAATTTTGAGAGAGAGCGATATGAGCGGACAGAAGATACAGTACGAGAAGGGAAAGCTGAGCGTGCCCGACAATCCTGTGGTGCTTTTCATCGAGGGCGACGGCACCGGGCCGGACATCTGGCGCGCGACGAAGATTGTACTGGACGCGGCGGTGGAGAAGGCCTACGGCGGGAAGAGGAAGATCGAGTGGATGGAGGTCCTCGCCGGCGAGAAGGCGTTCACGCAGACCGGGAGCTGGCTTCCCGACGAAACGCTGACAAAACTCCGCGAGTACAAAGTGGCCATCAAGGGTCCGCTCACCACGCCGGTGGGCGGCGGCATCCGCAGCATCAATGTCACGCTCCGGCAGGTGATGTCGCTCTACGCCTGCGTGCGGCCCGTACGCTACTTCGGCGGCGTGCCCAGTCCCGTGAAGGCGCCGGAGAAGATAGACATGGTGATCTACCGCGAGAACATGGAGGACGTCTACGCGGGCATAGAGTGGAAGGAGGGCAGCGGCGAGGCGAAGCGGATCATCGATTTCATAAAGAAGGAGCTCGGGAAGGATATCCTCGGCGACTCCGGCATCGGGATCAAGCCGATCAGCGTAACGAATTCGAAGAACCTGGTGCGGAGCGCCATCAAGTACGCCATCGAGAACGGCAGGAAGAGCGTCACCCTGGTGCACAAGGGAAACATCATGAAGTTCACCGAGGGCGCCTTCCGCGACTGGGGTTACGAGCTTGCGCGCGCAGAGTTTAGCGACAGGACCATCACCGAGGACGAGCTCTGGGAAAAGCACAACGGCAAGGCCCCCGCGGGGAAGGTGGTCATCAAGGACCGGATCGCGGACAGCATGTTCCAGCAGGTGCTCCTGCGCCCCGCCGAGTACGACGTGATCGCCACGAAGAACCTGAACGGAGACTACCTCTCCGACGCGCTGGCGGCGCAGGTGGGCGGCCTGGGCATGGCGCCGGGCGCGAACATAGGCGACAGCGAGGCAGTCTTCGAGGCGACGCACGGCACGGCGCCCAAGTACGCGGACCAGGACAAGGTGAATCCCGGGTCGCTCATCCTCTCGGGCGAGATGATGCTGCGGTTCATGGGATGGAAGGAAGCCGCAGACGGCGTGATCCGCGGGCTGGAGAAGACCATCCAGCAGAAGAAGGTCACCTACGACCTGGAGCGCCTGATGCAGGGCGCGACGCTCCTCAAGTGCTCTGAGTTCGGGAAGGCGGTGGCGGAGAACATTTAATAACATTGTCTTTGCTCTCCGCGAGCTCCACGGCTGCTTCGACTTCGCTCTCCGCGTATCCGCGTAAAACGATGTGATTGCAGTGCGAGAACCGCACGTTCCGTATTTGCATGCCGGCGCCATGCGGGGACTTGCTACTTTTTGGAGGCAGCCCAAAAAGTAGGGCAAAAAGGCTGCCGCTCAGACGGCGCGGAGCCTTGGTGTGTGCTGTTGGTAAAATCAGCGTATGCGCGGTGCAGGTGGGCATCCTGCCCGTCCTCCCGCGCAGCCCACGCGCTCGCCCTCGTGGCTCGCTGGCATGCACTCCTCAATGAATGTCCGTGTCCTCATCGGCCCTCCCTCGGCGTCCGTGCCTCAGGTTTCATTTATTTCTGGGGAACGGAGCGGTTGTCACGAATTCCGCTTCCCATAACGGCGCATATGTCCGGCAGGATTACGCTCCTGGATGAGAGCTTTTCCCCTGATAGGAAAACAGAAGAGGGAGCCGGATGGCCCCCTCTTCTTGTGTGATTGTATTGTATTACCCTACATGTTTACGTCTTTAGCGCATCTTTTTACGGGGGTTGGGGCGAAGCCCCAAAAGGCCCCCCGCAGGGGTTCCCCTGCGCTTGCTACTTGGGTTGCGGGCGATAGCCCGCAGTATGCTATTCCTCAATTCCTTCCAGCGGATAGGTCTGACCGCCAATCGTGAAGCTGCCGCCGAAGGTGCAGGTTTCCTCGTTGCAGGAAAAAGTGAAATCCCACGCGAAATCGTAGTTGTCGCCGCGATACGTGATATCCAGATCTCCGAAGATATGGGACGTGAAGGTAATGTCATCGCCGTTAAAATCGTCGGTAGAGCTTCCATTGATTATGGTGCCGTCATCACAAACGAATTGGGTAAAAGCGACGGAGGCGGTGTAGTCGTAGTTCAGGGGTGAGTCGGTATAATCCAGGTTGCCCGTGACATGAACGGTATGAAGCGGGTCATTCCACCAATCAAGTGAATATACTGTCGTTGCGAGTGAGGGTTCTCCCGGAGCGATGCTCATCATGCTGCCGGAACCACCGCTTGTTGTGGCAGCGTTAACGGCCGCTTCCGATGCTTCCATTGCACTGGTCATCGCGGTTCCGAATACTGCAAAGGCTTCTTCCTGGTTCAGTTGTTTCGATTCGTCGCTCGAACACGCGACAAGTCCTGCGAACACGAGCACCATCATCACGAATAAAATCTTTTTCATTGATTCCTCCCTGTCTGTATGTGCGCGCCGCCGAATAAGAAATCGGTGACGCGATTTCAGGGATTGAAAACCTGGTAGTAAAAAATGTCAACAGAAACTTGATATTAGTGGCAAAAATAATATCGATAACAATTTATTGGAATTGATCAATTACCGTCCGGTCGGTCAGAAAATAGATGAGGATGGGCTCGCCCAGCATGAGCAGCATCCTGATGAACAGAAAGCTCATGAAGACGGCGGTGGTGCCCGAGTTCCAGAAGAGAGCGCGCGCGATTGACGCGACCGACAGGGCCAGGTGCAGGTCCATGAGGTAGAGCTGGACCTTCCGGTGACGCGCGTTTCCATAGTAGAGCATGATGATGTGGTAGGAAAGGAGCGGTGCCAGGACCGCGCCAGCGACGAGCGCGGAGCCGCTTCCCGCCACGAAGAAGAGCAGCACCATGAGATACATGATCTCGAAGAAATACAGGATGGAAAAGTACGCGGTGTAGATATGTATCCGGGCGGTGACGCGGACCATTATTTCCGGTGTTATAATGTTCTGTAGCATTCGGGTATCCGTGAAAACTGTTTGACGGTTAACGGCACCGGTGGTTTACCGGAGAGCGACGGTGACCCGTCCATCATGGCTCTGGATCACTGTACACGGCGAAACTATTATGGCAACAGAAAAAATCGAACTGACAGTGCCGGAAGAATACCACCTGGAGCGCGTGGACCGCTTTCTGACAGGCGCCCTGGAGGCGGACCTCTCGCGGAGCTACATCCAGAAGCTCATCAAGGCGGGTGATATTACCGTCAACGGAGAGGCGATCAGGCAGAACTACAAGATCAAGACCGACGACGTCATCGCCATCTCGATTCCGGAGCCGACGGAGCTCGACGTTCTGCCGGAGGATATCGCCCTCGACATCGTCTACCAGGACGCAGACATCGCCGTGATCAACAAGCAGCCCGGCATCGTGGTGCATCCCGGTCCCGGCAACTGGTCCGGCACCATGGTGAACGGGCTCCTCTACCACCTGAAAGATCTCTCCTCGATCGGAGGGAGCATCCGGCCGGGAATCGTGCACCGCCTGGACAAGGACACCGCGGGACTGATGGTGGTCGCCAAGAACGACGCCGCGCACCGCGCACTCACGGAGCAGTTCGCGGAGCGGCGCGTGAAGAAGATGTACGACGCCATCGTCATCGGCAAGCCCGACAAGGGGCACGATGTCATCGACAGGCCCATCGGGCGGCACCCGAAGTACCGCCACAAGATGTGCATTCTCGAAAGCGGCCGCGACGCCGTGACTGAATACACGCTGAAAAAGATCTACAACACATCGATAGGCCTCTTCTCCCGTGTGGAGATACTTCTCCACACGGGGCGCACGCACCAGATCCGGGTGCACCTCTCCTCGATGGGAAACCCGATCGTGGCGGACCCGGTCTACTCGAAAAAAGCTTCGCGGTTCAACGTGCCCTACCTCATGCTCGCCGCCAGGCACCTGGAATTCACGCACCCGGCAAGCGGCGAGACGGTTTCGTTCCGGGCCGCTCTGCCGGAACACATGGAGAAGTTCCTCAACAAGCTTGAATCGCTGGAGGGGTGATGTCCCGTCCCGGAAGGCGCGAAAACGTTTTCGCGCCTTCTCCATCCGAGGAAAAATGATTTGACTATATGGATTTACCCGGCAAGGGTAAAAGTTCGGAATCGTTCCGGCGGAATCGGTCAATGATCCTGGAAAAATCGCTATCGGAGCTGGCATCGCTCCTCGGGAGGGGGGAGATATCGTCGCGGGAGATGGCGTCGGCCTGCCTGGAGGAGATGGACTGCCGCGCATCGCTCAACGCGTTTATCACCGTGGACGAGAAGCGCCTCTTCGCCGAGGCGGACCAGTCCGACGCGCGGCGCGCGGCGGGCAGGCCGCTTTCGAAATACGACGGCATTCCCGTGGCGGTAAAGGACAATATCTGCACCGAGGGGATGCGCACCACCTGCGCCTCCCGTATGCTCCGCGACTTCGTGCCGCCCTACAGCGCCACGGCGTACGGGAGGCTCCGCGCCCTGGGCTTCGTGACGGCGGGCAAGACCAACATGGACGAGTTCGCGATGGGTTCCTCCACGGAGACCTCGATCTTCGGGCCGGCGAAGAACCCGCATGACGAGTCGCGCGTTCCGGGCGGGAGCTCCGGCGGTTCAGCCGCCGCTGTCGCCGCCGGAATGGTACCCGCGGCGCTCGGCTCCGACACGGGAGGCTCCGTGAGAC
>Ga0116143_10004732_pt1 | contig 12751 bp, 9 predicted proteins | sample AD_UKC034_MetaG_FD_89745 | JGI IMG/M metagenome (GOLD analysis project Ga0116143, IMG submission 89745) | Active sludge microbial communities of municipal wastewater-treating anaerobic digesters from USA - AD_UKC034_MetaG | ecosystem: Engineered > Bioreactor > Anaerobic > Digestate | place: USA...
AAATACGATATGGCGATTTCCAAGAAATAAGTATATAAGCGAAATGAATGAAATGACTTGGTATATGGATAAGGAGGAAATTGCAATTAGTGCTGATACTGAAATTTTGGATAAATTAGATAAAATGGGAGAGAATATTAGTCCTACAGAATGGGAAGAGTTGTTTCTTGAAGGGCCAAAGTTTACTTCTGTTCACCCTAATCAGGATTCTTTAGATTTTGTCGCTCCAAGGGCAAAATATAATTATAATGAACATATAATCTATGCAGAAGGTGTTAAGTTCATTAGGGTTGCCGATGCAACAATTTATGTGAATGATGGAAATATTACGATTGAACCTGATGCTGTAATGAGACCTATTAGCAATTCTAAGATTGTTGCCAATTCTACAACAAGATATCACACTATCTATAATGCCGTAGTAAGCATTTATGGTAAAAAAAGTTACACAGCCTATGGCGATTATGATTATATTGACAATACTAAAAATCCTCAAGTCATTCACATGACTAAAGTAGGTGTAGATGCATCTGGTCAGACTTATGCAACCGGAGGAATTGCTGAGCCTGATAATTTTAAAATAAATTCGTATTTTAGATTTTTTGGTGACGCTCAAATTTTCGCAAATAATCCTAATCTGGAATTTAGTGGCGCAGTTAAAACTATTGATGATTGTGATAGCATTAGCACTAACTGGCTTAAGTTTAAAGCATTTGTTGATCCCGAAGATGTATATATTCCGGTAGATTCATTGCCAAAAAGCATTAACAACGATAAGCTGATTGCAGGATTGGTGTTATCAAATTCAAATAGTTTGTATCCCTCATTTTTAGCTAAAAAGCGTAACGCTTATGATAAAGTGATATTTTCATCATCTGGATTTTTACATTATGATTCAAATGACGGAAAATTTATAATTGCTTCTAAAAATAAAATAGCTGAAACAAGTTTGCCCGGGAATTATCTGAGTATTCATAAAAGTATTTGTAACCTATATGGAGAAGGTCGTTTTGACATAAGTGAGGGATTTGGATTGTTTAAACCAAATGTAATTGGTAGTTTCCTCTATTATCCCGATAATGATACTACAGAAATAACAGTGTCAATGATTATGGATGCATATTTTAATTCTGATGCTCAAAAACTAATGGCTGAAAAGATCAATTCAATTCCTGGTCTTGTTGGCATAGATATGAGAAATGATGATTTTGAGAAAGCTCTTGTAGAATATTTGGGTACAACTAAAGCTAATGAATGGTTTTCAAATTTAAGTCTTGGTAACTATAATAAATTCCCAAAAGAACTTTCGGATAAAATGATATTTACTGATATTATGTTATTATGGCATCAATCGTTAAGTTCATTTGTCCATTATGGTCCAATTGGTATTGCAAATATTGGGAAGGATCATGTAAATAAATATGTTTTTGGATTTATTAAGTTTGAGAAATCAAGGCGAGGAGATGCTTTTGAAATGTTGCTTGAACCTGATTCGGAGACTTGGTACTATTTTAAATATTCTGCAGGAACATTTAGCGCGATATCATCGGACGAGAAGTTCAATCAAGTTATTTACGATACCAAACCTGCTCAAAGAGAGCTTAAGGTTGATGGTTTGTTCTATCAGTATGGACTGGGTAGTTCGACCTATATGAAGAGGTTTAAGAAAGAAATGTATAATTTTTTCAAAATTGATGAGGGATCTGAAACTGAATAGTATTGGCTTGACAGTTATTCTGTTAACAGGTTTTTTCGTACATTCCTGTGTTCCCATTAGTCAATCGGTAGTGCAGTCTCCTTCATTTAAGTACAATTTTTCATCAATGTATAATCCGAGTGAGAAAAATTTTAATCCAGAATGTCGTATTTTTTTAAACTCTGATACCACTGCTATTGTATTTTATAAAATAAGTGTGGAGGAGCTAAAAAATATTGCAGTATCCAATCAGCAAAGTGATTTGAAAATGTTGATAAAATATGTAGTCAGAGAAAATTTAGAGTTTAAAGTTGTTGACAGTAGTGCTATTTCTCATACAATAACTAATCTTAATAATGAAGATATAGAGAGCTATTTTCAGATAAAAGTGCCGAAAGAATCATATAGTAAACTGCTAATTAATATGTCATTAGGTAGTTCTTCTGATTTACAACAGCGATTAATTTTTGACATAGATAATCACAATGTTTTTTCAAAGAATCGTTTCGTTTTTTATGAGTTAAATAAAAATAGTAAAGAAATCAAATTCAACAATATTGTTAACCCATCAAAAGATTATATTATTAATAGTAATTTCTACGATAATTTTGAAGTTAATGTGGAGTATTATAGATTTCCCGAATATGTTTGTGTACCGCCATATTATTTGTATAATAACACAAATGATTTAAGACAACCTGATTCAGTTTTTTTGTATTTAATAGGCGATAAAATTAATTTTATTAAGGAAGGTTATTATGTGTTAAAACCGTCAAGTACTACGAATGCATCATTATGTTTTATTAATTCTGGAGATTTCTTTCCAGAGATTAAGACACTTTTGGATATGTTGGAACCATTAAAATTATTAACCGGCAATAAGGAATATAAAGAACTTAAAGATTGTAGTAATCTTAAACTTGCAATAGATGAGTTTTGGTTAAGCAAATCTAATAATATGAAATTTGCCAAAGAACAGATAAGAGTTTTCTACAATCGAGTCTATTTGGCAAATAAGTACTTTTCTGAAGATAAAGCCGGCTGGAAAACTGATAGAGGGAATATTTATGTTTTGTTAGGTCCTCCTTCAATAGTTAATATAAGTGCAACGGGTGAAGAATGGTTTTACGGCAAAGATCCTGATGTAGCAGGAGTCTTATTTGTTTTTGATAAAATTAACAATATTTATTCGGGATCTTCATATGAATTGCGAAGAGATTCAAATTATCAGTCTGTTTGGTCACAAGCTGTAACAACATGGCGTGATGGACGGATTTTTACAATTACAAATTAATAATTATGGATAATAATATTTTTGGATTAAGGCCGGTAATTGAAGCAATAAAGGCCGGTAAAGAAATTGACAAGGTTTTTTTGAAAAACGGATTAAATGGAGTCTTGGCAACCGAGTTGTTCCACGAAATAAAGAAAAGAAATATTTCAATGCAGTATGTCCCGTTGGAAAAACTAGATAAATTGTGCAATAAAAACCATCAGGGAGTAATTGCAGTCATTTCGCCTGTTTCTTATTATGATTTAGAGGAAATTGTCGAAAAAAGCCTTAACAGTGGGAAGGTTCCATTGCTTGTTATATTAGATAATATTACTGATGTGAGAAATTTTGGTGCTATAGCACGAACTTGCGAATGTGCAGGTGTTGATGCAATTATAATTCCTATGTCAAATAGTGTCAGAATTACCGAAGATGCAATAAAAACATCTGCCGGTGCACTGTATAATATCCCGGTCTGTAGAGTAGAGAATATTATTGATGCAATATTATTACTACAGCAAGTAGACATAGAAATAATTGCAATAAGTGAAAAATCAGAACGAATGATATACGAGACCGACTTAAAAGGACCTGTTGCTTTAATTTTAGGGTCTGAAGAATCGGGAATTTCTTCTTCTGTTTTAAAGAGAGCGAATATAAGATCAAAAATTCCTATGTTTGGAAAAACAGAATCTTTAAATGTTTCGGTTTCAACAGCGGTTGGTGTTTATGAGGTAATTAGGCAGAGATTAGACACTTAAAATTTATTCAAAATCTAAGTTTAACTGATCTTTAAACTTTTTTATTTCAGGATTAATCTGTATCATATCCTGAAGTTTTTCTTCATCTGTTTTAAATTTCTTTTTCTCATTATTTTCATCTACAATATATTCCAATTCAAATTCTTTATTGTTAAGATTTTGACGCATATATTTTAACGTGTCTGTTAAAAACAGATCAAGTTTGTTTTTAATTGCTTGACTATCTACAGTAATAGAGTATTTAGTTTTTGATTCTTCTTGAGGTACATGACTTGTTAAGAAATTATACAGTCTGGGATTTCCCCTTAATGTTTCTGCATATTTTGTCCAGACGTATGATAATTTCTCTCTATCGAAATCATCTAATCCTAAATTATTGTAATCTGATTTTGGCTCTTCAGATTTGCCAGCTGTCGTAACGTCTGTGTCTTTTGCTAAATCCTTAATGGAAATGTTTTTCACAAAGGATTTTGATTCTGAATTTAATTTTTCAGTCGGGTTATTAAATTCAGGTTTTATAGATTCGGATAATTTCTCTTGAGTAGTATTTGTCAATTTGGTTTCTTCGGGAATTTTTGTTTCGTCTTGTTGTATTTTAATGTTTTCCGATTTTTCAGGGACTTCCGTTTTTATGTTATTTATTATTGTATTGGATAGATTTGATAAAGTTTTATTTTCAACATCACAAATGTTTAAAAGTGCAATTTCAATTAACAACCGCTTGTTTTGACTTAATTTGTAATTTAAATCGGTTTTATTTGCAATATCAATTGCTTTAAAGAGAAAAGAAACAGAGCAAATTTTGGAGTTTTCGAGGTATTCCATTTTAATTTTTTGACCAACTTCCAATAAATTTACAGTTCCGGGATCTTTGCATATCAACAAATCTCTGAAATGTGAAGCTAAACCTGAAATGAAATATCCGGCTTCGAACCCTCTTTTAAGTACATCATCAAATATTAACAACGCATTTTTATAATCTCCGGAAATAAAAGCCTGAGTTATTTTGAAATATGTGTCATAATCAAGGACGTTTAAATTATGAATAGTATTATCATATGTTATATTTTTACCACTGAAGCTAACAATCTGATCAAATATTGATAATGCATCTCTCATTGCCCCATCTGCTTTTTGTGCAATTATATGCAGTGCGTCTTGGTCCGCATTTATGCCCTCTTGACTTGCAACATATTCTAATCTTGAACGTATGTCTTCAACACTTATTCTATTAAAATCAAATATTTGACAACGAGATAGAATAGTCGGAATTATTTTATGTTTTTCTGTAGTAGCAAGAATGAAAATTACATGTTTCGGAGGTTCTTCAAGTGTCTTAAGAAATGCATTAAATGCAGCACTGGATAACATATGTACCTCATCAATTATGTATACAGAAAAAGAACCTAGCTGGGGTGGTATCCTAACCTGGTCAATAAGATTTCTTATATCTTCTACCGAATTGTTTGATGCTGCATCTAGTTCATGGATATTTAGAGATCGTAATTTGTTAAACGCAACACAAGACTCACATTCATTACATGCTTCGTAGTTTTCGTTTAAATTGGAACAATTAATTGTTTTGGCAAAAATTCTTGCACATGTTGTTTTACCTACACCACGAGGGCCACAAAATAAATATGCTTGAGCTAATTGATTGATTTTAATAGAGTTTCTCAGGGTTTGTGTAATCGAATCTTGACCCACTACCATATCAAAACTATCAGGTCTGTATTTTCTTGCCGAGACAATATAATTATCCATATTATTGTATTTTTTACAAAAATAATTAAAACGAGTTATTGATAAAATTTACCTTGTATTTTGTTGATAACATTTTATTGACATTTTATAATTTATTGGATTTTTCAATAAATTTACAACAACTATTTGCATATTTTGTAATGTAATCAGTAGAGTTTATTAATATACAAATTAAAAATCTAAGTTATGAGGAAGTACTTTTTATTTTTTGGGTTTGCCTTTTTTCTTGCAGCATGCGGAAATCAGACAAATACAAGTGAAACAGGCAAAGAAGTTGAAACACAGGAAGAAGAAATGAAAATTGTGGAAAAAGGTAGTGCTGTAATTGATTCTACAGTTGTTGAAATTAAAACAGAGGTTGAAAAAACTGAAACAGAGGTAAATGAGCTATTAAAAGATATTTAATAAAAGGAGATTATATTATGAAAACAATCAAACTAATTGTTACTATTATTGTGATAACAATGTTCACTTGTGTTGTGTCTGCACAACAAGAGGATAAGGGACTTGGAAAAGGTAAAATCAATAATAACCAGGGTGGTGGAAATGAGGATGGTACCGTGAAAAATGAAACCAAAGGAGGTGTTAATGTAGTTAACGAACAGGAACAAACTCAGAAAAATGAAAAGAAAGGTAATGTTGACCCTAATAATCAGCAAAATCAGGAGAAAAAAGGGCAACCACAAGAACAGCAAAAAAATGAAAACAATAATGCAAATGATAAATCAAATCCTGATAAACCGGTAAAGGAACAGGAACAAGAGAAAAATAAAGATGGACAGGATTCCGATAGACAGAAAAAAGAACAAAATTCAAACAATGAGAATCGAAATAATGGTAATGCTTATGGTAAAGATAAAGGTGGGTTGACAGGTCAGGAATTTGGGAAATTAAGATCAGAGGAAGCAAAAACTCAGGTAAATACTAAAATTGATGAAGCAGTATCTGAACTGGATATGGAGTTCGAAAAACTAAACAAAAAGCAAAAGGATATTGATGCAGCGAAAATTAGAAACGAAGAGAAATATAAAAATAAAAGCATAACAAAAGAACAATACGATATTAACAAAGCAAAAATCGGAGAAGCAGAAAATATTGTAAATCAAAGTAAAGATAGAGTTTTGGTTGAAAAGGATTCTTTGAAAAAAGCAAAACAAGAAATCAAATAATACAAGATATTAGTTAAAAAAAAGGCTTTCGAGAGAAAGCCTTTTTTTTATTTAAATTTTAGATTTTGCAAAGTCATAACCGGCTCTGAGAGCTTTTATGTTGGATTCGACAACATCTTCTCCTTTTGACCCGAAAAGAGATTTTATTCCACCTTCCAATTCTTCTAAGCTTAAACCGAGAAAAGGAGTAGCAGCACCTAAAATAACTATGTTTGATGCTCTGGCGGTAGCTGTTTCTTTTGCAATTTGATCTGCATCAAGTGCAATTTTAAATGGTAATTTGTTTATTCTGTCAAGAATTAATTCAGTCTCCGGATAATCAGGGATATTATTATACGGTACTATATTAGTAATAACATAACCACCCTTTTTTAGGTAGGGTAAATATCTGAGAGCTTCCATTGGTTCAACCGATATTATTATATCTGCACAACCTTTGGCGACAAGATCAGAATAAATAGGTTTGTCTGAAATACGAAGATTTGATTGTACATCTCCACCACGCTGACTCATTCCGTGTACTTCGGCTTGCTTTAGGTAAAGACCTTTATTTACCGCAGCCATTCCAATAGCTGCTGCTATTGTTAAAATCCCTTGTCCGCCGACACCGGCTAATATTATATCTGTTTTCATTGTAATAAATTTTATAATTAATTAGATTTTAATGCAGCTCTCTTATTTCTTGCCGCAGTCTGAATACATTCGCGTTGAGGTATAATAACTGACAATCCGTTATAAGCTAACTCTTTTTTAATAATCTCGGTATTTTCTTCATGATATTTCTTAAGAGGATTCATAAGCTTTATATGATCAGGATTAACTCCCAAACCTTTGCAAATTTCTGCCATTCGTCCATGTGAGGCAGAATCCTGTCCTCCGGTCATGCCCGTTGTGAAATTATCGCTGATGATTACAACGATAGGCGAATTTTTATTAATTGCGTCAATAAGTCCTGTCATTCCCGAATGTGTAAATGTTGAATCTCCAATTACTGCAACTGCCGGAACCAAACCAGCGTCTGATGCCCCAATAGCCATAGTAATTGACGCACCCATATCAACACATGAATTAATCGCATTAAAAGGAGGAAGTGCTCCCAAAGTATAACATCCAATATCTGAAAAAACTCTGCCTTGACCGTATGGAGCCAAAGCTTCGTTAAGAGCATTATACATATCGCGATGTCCACAACCCATACAAAGTGATGGGGGGCGCATTTTTACAACTTCAGGAATTGATTCTCCTTCACAAATTGGTAACCCCAAGGCCTGAGCAACAATATTTGGATTTAGTTCACCATCTCTTGGTAAAGTTCCATCCAAACGTCCTTTGATAGTAATTCCTTCATTAAAAAATCCTCTCAATTCTTGTTCAACAAGTGGATAGCCGTCTTCAAGAACAAGTATGCTTTTACATTCTTGCCTCATTCTTTTAATGTGTTTTTCAGGTAGTGGATATTGAGATATTTTTATAACAGGAAACGGACAGTTTCCTGCATAATTTTCCATTAAATAATTATATGCAATACCACAAGCAATTACTCCAAGTGTCTTGTCAGAAGCATCGATGTACTTATTATAAACCGATTCATTAGAAGCTTCAATAATTGAAGCTTGCATGTTGAGTAGTTTTTTATAATTTTTTCGTGCTATTGCAGGTAGAAGAACAAATTGACGAGGATCTTTCGGCAAAGACATTTCATTCTGTTGCTTTTGTTCGTATGTCTCAACTCCGGCTCTTGAATGAGCAAGTCTTGTAGTTATTCTAAGCAATACAGGAACATTGAATTTTTCAGATATCTCAAATCCTTTATACGCCATATCGTATGCCTCTTGTTGATTTGAAGGCTCAAGAACTGGAATCATTGCAAAATTACCAAAAAATCTTGAGTCTTGCTCATTTTGTGATGAATGCATTGAAGGGTCATCTGCCCCAACTACTATAAGCCCACCGTTTACACCTGTTATCGAAGCATTTATAAATGCGTCAGCAGCAACGTTCAGACCTACATGTTTCATTTGAGCCATAGCTCTTTTGCCTGCATATGACATTCCTATTGCTGACTCCATTGCAGTTTTTTCATTTGTTGACCAAATGCATGGAATACCTTTTTCTTTTGTCTCTTTAGAGTGTTGTGCATATTCCATAATCTCAGTTGATGGTGTTCCAGGATATGCATAAAATCCCGAAATACCTCCATCAATAGCCCCCTGTGCTATTGCTTCATCTCCTAATAAAAGTAGTTTTCGCATATATATTTCTATTTGTTTTTTTTAAGTTCTCGAAAATAATAAATAATTATTAAATATGAAAACTTTAGGTTGCTAATTCAAGATAAAAGTTGTACAACATATTTTTGAATAATTAACTCGTTGTTTAATGGTTTCTTTTATCAAAAATTATAAGATTTTACCTGATAAAACTGTGTTTTTTAAAATGAACAGGTTTTTGTTAAAAAGTATTGTAAAGTTTAAATGTTTTCGGTCAAGTGCTTACATAATAGTATTAGTAATGTGTCCATAGGATTGTGGCGAGGTTACTAACAATTGTGTATCAATAAAATCACTTTATAATAAAGTATAAGATTTTTTTTTTTTCGAAATTGCTTTGAAAATTTTGTTAGTAAGTATAAAATGATTGTCATTTAGTTGCATTATGTTGAGAAAACAAGTTTTATTGACAATACTTTTGATAGTTTCAATTACAGCTGTTTGTTTCACTAATGAAGATTTGCCTGATAAAGACAAGGACAAATACAAGTTAGCTGAAAAATATCTGATGTATGATAATTTTGAAGATGCACTTACTATTTATTTAATATTATTTAACAAGGATAGTGAGAATTATAATACTGCATATAAAATCGGATATTGCTATTTAAGTGGAGAAACTTGCCAGGATATACCATCTGCGATTAAATACCTTGAATTTGCAAGCAAAGGGGTGGACAAAAATTATAAGAATTCATTTAAGGAAAAATCGGCACCTTTGTTTTGCTGGTATTATTTGGGTGTCGCATATAGATTTAATAAGGACTATTCTCAGGCAATAGATGCTTTTACACAATATCAAAATTTATTGGATAAAAAGGAAAGCAAATCTGTAAGAGGAGAATTTATTGATCGCGAAATACAATCTTGTTATGATGCATTACAAGGAATTGACGAGGAAAGAATGAAGGTAGAAAGACTTGTTGTTAATAATTTGAATGAACCTAATGTTAGGTGTCCGATTTTATGTGTTGATACTAATAGATTGATTTTTACAAATGGTAAGCAAAATACATTTCCACCGGATATTAATTGGGGTGTAGAATACAGTTCGGGACCATTTGATGGAGTTTATTCGGCAATTAGAAATACTGAAGGTTTTTTTGATTTGCCTGAATCTATAGATAAAGATTTACAGATACCTTTTCCTTATATCCCGGTTACAGCAACAGCAGATGGCTCAGAATTATATTTAGTTGTTGATAAAAATGATAATGGCGACATTTACATGAGTAAATACGAAGATGGTCGTTATCAAAGAGCTGAAAGAGTGAAAGAAATTTGTACTAAACAATGGGAATCTCATGCTACAATAACTGCTGATGGGAAAAGAATCTATTTTACGAGTGCTCGTAAGGGTGGTTTCGGAGGTTTAGATATTTGGTATAGCGATCGCGATGAAGAAGGATTATGGCAAAAACCTGTAAATATCGGTGATGTCATTAATACACCATATAATGAAGAAATGCCTTATATAATTAGAAATGGGCATGCATTATATTTTAGCTCCGAAGGTCATAAAAATATGGGTGGTTATGATATGTTTTATTCTAATTTTAATGAAGAAACAAATTCTTGGTCAACGCCGATAAATTTAGGTTATCCTTTTAGTACTGTGGGGAACGATATGGGTTATATAATAGAAAACACACCGATATTTGCTTTTTGTCCGGTAAATGATAATAAATGGAGAGATGGCGTAGAAGATTGTGAATGCATTAGTCTTATTGATGAAGAAGCTCCTTTGTATGCATCTATTTCGGGTATAATACAGTTAGACCCTTCAAATAAAGAGTTATTAATGAGAACAGGGGTTAAACTTCTTGAAAAAATCACAGATATCGAAGTTGCAAACCAGATTGTTGACGATATTGGATATTACAGATTTGATAGCATAAAAGCAGGTTCATATGATATAGTGGTTTATGTCGAGAATATTGAAATGAGAAGAACCAGTATTGATGTACCACAAAATATGATTTGGAATATTGAAGGTATAAATATGATTATAAGGACAACTGAAATACTTGCCTTGAATGATATAAATATATCTAAAGATACTGTATTAGTTGATAATACAATAATAACAAATGATACTCTAATTGTAGATAATAATATAATTACAAATGATACTATTTCTAATGACGATACAGGTTTACATGTTCAAATAATTACCGATACTATAAAAGATCCAAATGCAGTTTATATTGAGAATATATTATTTGATTTTGACCAATATACGATAAGACCTTGCTATTTTGACAATCTAGACAAGCTTGCTGACTATATGAAAAAGAATCCTGAAGCAAAAATTGATATAGCAGGGCATACCGACTGGATTGGGACAAATGAATATAATTATGTCTTGTCAAATAATCGTGCAAAGTCGGTAAAGAATTATCTTGTATCGCTTGGTGTTAATCCTAATAATATAAGTACTCAATACTTTGGTGAAGACAGACCAATTGCTTCTAACGTTCATAAGGACGGATCGGATAATCCGGTAGGTCGTCAGTTCAATCGCCGTTCCGAATTTGAAGTAATGAAACAAGGCTCAACTGCTATATTAGCAATAATACCACTAAATCCAGGAGCTGAAAATACGATTTATAATCAGATTAGGTACATCAATGAAAAAGCGGAAGCTGACAAATATACAATTCAGCTTTTTGCATTAAAGAACAAACAACCACTAACAAATTATCCCGATTTGACAGGGCTTAAATTGAGTTCTAATGGCGATGGCTGGCACAGGTATTATATTGGCGAGTACAATTCTCTCGAAGACGCACTAAATAATGTTGAGGTATATAGAGCCAAAGGTTATAATCCGATTGTAAGAAATGTAGGATTTTTTGAAAAGTAATTTACAAAGCAATTTATTTAATAATTTGTTTATTCTTTAAATAAATCATAAAATCATCGAAATAACTATCACTAATTGGAATAATTTCATTTTTTATGTAAATGCGTTTCTTTTCAATAGACTCTATTTTTGGAATGCTTACTAAAAATGATTTATGTACTCTGTAAAACATATCTTTCGGAAGATTTGCTTCGAGCTCCTGAAAACTTTGGAGAACCATTAAATTTCCTGTTGTCGTAAATATCCTTAGATAATCTCTCATGCCTTGAATATACAATATGTCCGAAAAACAAAGTTTCTGATGTTTGTAGGCAGTCTTGATGAAAATAAAATCTCTGTTGTCAGAGTCTGCTGAAGCATTATTGTTATTATTTTTATTTAAAAAGCAATCATGCGCTTTTAAACAGGCTTTGTACAAACGATTAAAATCAAAAGGTTTGAGTAGATAATCGCATATATCCATCTCATAAGCTTTCAGTGCATAATTCTCGTACGCTGTGGTTAGTATTATTATTGGTCTCGATTTCATCATTTCAATTGCAGTAAGTCCATTAATGTCTTCCATCATTACATCCATAAAAACTAGATCAGGCTCTTCTGTTTGCATATATTTTAAGGCAGCTACAGATCCGTTTAATGTCTTTTCTACTTTAATAAATAACACTTTTTTAAGTAGCCTTTCAAGTTTTTTTATTGCTAATGGTTCATCATCAACAATTATACATTTCATTATCTCCTTCATCATCAAGATTTATTACTAATTTTACAGTAAACCAATTATCTTTATTCTTTATATCAAGGGAATATCTTTCTTGATATGCTAAATCAAGAGTACGTTTTATGTTTTTTATTCCGACTCCTCCTTGTTTAAAATATTCAATTTTCTTCACTTGATTCATGGTTGTCAGAATGACTTTTTTATCGCAAAAAGTAATTGATATATAGATTTTTG
>Ga0116143_10004733_pt1 | contig 12750 bp, 5 predicted proteins | sample AD_UKC034_MetaG_FD_89745 | JGI IMG/M metagenome (GOLD analysis project Ga0116143, IMG submission 89745) | Active sludge microbial communities of municipal wastewater-treating anaerobic digesters from USA - AD_UKC034_MetaG | ecosystem: Engineered > Bioreactor > Anaerobic > Digestate | place: USA...
CCGAGGCGCTGCCGCTGGCCACCGCTGAATTCGTGGGGATACCGGTCCGCCGCCTCCGGCGAAAGCCCGACCAGGCCAAGCAATTCCTCGATGCGCGCCCGGCGCTGCTCACGCGGGACGACGGCATGCACGCGCAGGGCCTCGGCGAGCATCGCGTACACCGTCATCCGCGGGTTCAGCGACCCGAACGGGTCCTGGAAGATAATCTGGATGCGCTTGCGTAATCGCCGTAATTCGCGCCGGTCGAGCTGCGTCAAATCGATGCCGTCGAACACGACCCGCCCCGCCGTCGGCTCCATCAACCGGAGGATGCAACGGCCCGCCGTTGTCTTGCCGCTGCCGCTTTCGCCTACGAGGCTGAGCGTCTTCCCCCGCGGAATGCCGAAGCTGATCCCGTCCACGGCGCGCACCTGCGCCGCCACGCGCGACAATACCCCCCGCCGCACCGGGAAGTGCTTCACGAGGCTATCGATAACCAACAGATCGTCGGACATATATCCGGTCTCGACAGGATTACCATTTCAGATTGAAGAAGAATGATAGCATGCCGCGCTCATCCCCTGCCCCAACGCAAGGCTTGCCTTGGCGGCGATCCGTTCCGACGTGACGGCTTACACGTCGTTCTCGCTTTGCTTGATCCCGCTCGAATCAGGGACAGTCCTTCATTTCGATTCGAGCGTCAACACGACGGTTCTGCCGTCGGTACATTTCTTCAGGACGGTCGTTCAGCGGCCGCGATTCTCCCATGCTTTCCACCCCGAGTTGCGCATCAGGTATTCCAAGTTCGCGCAGATAGGCCCTCACTGCCTCTGTGCGCCGCAGCCCCAAGCGCAAGTTGTAATCAGCGGAGCCCACGGCGCACGTATGCCCAACACAGATTAGCGTGTCGCACGGGAACTGCTTGTGATACCCGGCCCACCGCCTCAGTTCCGACCTGGCGTCCTCCGAGAGCTCGGCACCCCGGTTGCGGCCTGCCGCCGCCGCACGCTATACTTCCCCTCGAACAGCGGCCCCATCCGACGGCGCCGCTCCCGGGCCGGGGTAGCTCAGTTGGTTAGAGCACTGGATTGTGGATCCAGGGGTCCAGGGTTCAAGTCCCTGCCCCGGTACCATTCCTTTTTCGCCTCAGAATCTCCGGAAACACGCACTTTCCCCCGCAATTGCCCCGCTCTCTGGCCGTAGGTATGTAGACAGCCGCTATCTTGTGCTCCTGATACGGTTTCGCCAGGCCGCACCACGTGCAATCCTTAAGGAAGGCCTCCGCGTCCTCCTTCGATGCACAAGCGCGAAGAACGTCGAGGCACTCCCTTATTTTCTGTTCGTCAGTAATCGATCCGGACCCGGACGGTCCAGCCTGTAGGTGTAGTCGGGCCATAAGGGGCAATTCAGGTCGACCCAGGCCTTCACCGCGCGCATCTCATCCCGGCTCAGGACAACTTCCTTGTGGTCCTGGTCATCGAGGACTTTCCACAGACGGCTCTGGAGCGTCCCGAACGAGAGCGGTTCGGCCTTGAATGGACGCATGCCGTACGTGTAATCGAAGAAGTGAACCCATCCGCCCGCGATGAGGGATCGATAGGAAGCCGGGATACGGTGTCTGTCGAGTTTTCCGCGCAAATCGGGGCGCGCCCCGAGCCATCCGCCGTCGTGACAGCGGACGCAATTGCGGTCCCATACCGGTTGAACGACCTTTTCATAGGAAAAGGGCACGGCGCCCCAAGGCGGCGGATCGAGGTGGGCGGCCGGCTGCCGCATGGCCTGCCGCAGGCCCATGGCGGGCGAGGTGGTCTGGCGGTCTTCGTGGCAGCCGATGCAACTGCGCGTTTCCCCGGGCTGCAATTGAATAACACTCCGCATCCGCTGGAGCTCATTGAAATCCGCGTCAAGCAACTGAAAATAGAGCTGCCTGCCCGCGGGCGCCAGGAAATTGGCGGAACCATCCTCCGCGACGGGCGCGACGCCGTAGGATCGCTTTGCCTCGTACGCCGGCCAACTCGCATCCTCGGTCACGCGGTAGAGACCGTCTCCCACGGCTTCAATCTTCTTGGACCAGTCGTGGTTCGTCCTTACAGGCCCCACCGATGCATTGGCCGTGCGCGTAAGGTAACTGTTCACATGGCCTTGCACCAGATGGATCGGCGAAGCGTAGAAATCCTGGAAGGGCGGATGGTCTTTTCGGCATTCGCCATTGGCGAGCAATTCCAGTTCGGCGGGCACTTCCTCGGCAACACGGACGTACCTGACACGGCCGCGCCCGACTTCCGCCCCCAGACCGATGTAGACGTCCTGAATGGTAAAACGCCCCAGTTGCTCTTTGGCAAGAGGCTCGTCGAATCCGCTTGTCAACACCGGCGGGCGCGGCCGCGGCCGCAACAGCGTCGGCCCGGTGCTGCTGATTTCGGGGTCGATATACAGCAATTCACGGTTGCCGTACCGGTCGATGACGTACAGGCCCCAGTTATGGTGATTATCCGGGTTGTGAGTGACCAGGAAATGGTCGCTCGAGATGGGATACGGGTCCCGGAACGTGTCGAAGTAGCTGCGGTCCATCTGGTAGCACGGACGCGTATCCGGCGTAATGTTGGTAATGGCGTTCGTGTCGAAAGGCCCTTTGCCCCGGTCGATCAAGGCGATGGGGCCTTCGTGCGCGCCATGAGACATCAACGTGCAGACAATCTCGTTGGTTCCCGGCGCCTCGTGCGCCTGGCTGTAGCAATTGGGCGTGTTGTTGCCGAATAGCAGCGCGGGATGCGTTCCGTCGGGGCGGATGGTCCATAGCGTGTGGCTGAAGTCCGCGCCTTTGTCGATGTACTCCGACCGCGTCCAGAGAATCAGCCCGTCGCTCATAACGGATGGCTTCCACTCGCTCAGATTGGCGTAGGAAAGCCGCCGCGGACTCGTGCCGTCCCGCTCCATGCGGTAGAGCACATACGCCTGTGGCCGCCAGCAGAGAAAACGCAGCGCGCACCGGGTCGAGATGAACGCCACGCCCCCGTCGGGCAGCACGACGGGGTCGAAATCATGAAACGGGCCGTCGGTGAGTTGCAGCACTTCGCCGCTCTTCAAGGACAGCGCATACATGTGCCAGTACGAGTCCCATCCGTCAACCTGTGGAACCTCCGGCCGATAAGCGAAGTAGACGGTCTGCGCCTCATAATCGAGCACCGGCTCGCGGACGATGCCCGCGCTGCCGTCGAACAGTTGTTCGACCTCGGCCGCGTCCGGAAGCAGGCCGCCCTGCGCGTCGCGGGCGACGTGGAGCACAAAGACGCCGCCGCCGGGTTCAAGACAACCGTCCAAGTGCTCGCTGTAGTTGTGCGATTCCAAAAAAGGATGCCGCTTGGCGAACAGCACGCGCTCCAGCGGCGCCAGCGAAGGGTCGCGGAAGAACAGACGCCGCTTGGCCCAGCGGGCCGCGAGGTAGAGGTCGTCGCCGGCGGCCGCGCCGGAGTCCGCCGCCGCGCGGAACTGGGCCAACTGCCGCCGTTCCGCGTCAACGTCCAGCCCCTGCCCTTCGAGCCGGTCAATCATGCCCGCGTACAGCGCCACGACCCGGTCCAACGGCGACAAACGCGCAAGCCGTCCCCAGTACGGGGCGCCGCCCGGATAAGCCGGGCGGTCCGTCAGTAGCGGCGACAGGTAATCGTCGTCGGGAATCCGGCTCCACGTGTCGCGCTCGCGCAGAAAAGCGTATTGCAGCACGCCGCGCCAGTTCTTTTCTGACAGCCGGTCAACCCGCAAGCAGGGCATCAGGTCAAACTGGCTCAACGGGTTTCGCCGGCGCGGCAACAGCGACGTGGAGTCTAACGTGCCCACCGGCCGCCAGTCCGTTCCGTCCACAGACACCAACAGTTGCGCCCTGGTGGCGATGCGGTCCTGAAACTCGCCCATCCGATCCCGCGAAACCACCACCCGCGCCACCTCCGCCGCTTCCGGCAATTCGATTTGCGCCCACCCTTCTCCGGGCGTGGCGGCGATCCAGCTACGGGAGTTGCCATATTGGCCATCGTTCAAGTGAGCCACCGCGTGGATCGCGTACCCGGGTAGCAGCGACGACGCGCTTGCCACGGACCCGCGGGATGCAAGGGCCAGATTCTCCGTGGCGTTGGGAGCATAGACCTCCAATTCGTCCAGACACGGTTCCGCGTTTCCACTGGTCTCCTGGATTATCAGCCGCACAAAACGGACCTTTTGGGCGGGAAACTGTATCGCCGCCGTACGCTGTGGCGCGCCGCCGGTCGAAACGCGCGCCACTTTTTCCGCAAACTCCTCCGCCACGGGACGGCGCGCGGCTTCCCTCGCCCCCTCTGGCAAAGCCTCCTGTCCGGGCGCAGCCATCAGCACGGCGCCATACAACGCAAGAAAGACGGATACAGCAACCATTTTCCCGCCTCTACACAAGGATTTTTCGGATTATCATGCTTGCAGCCGGAACAAGTCAAAGGCTAAGGGAAGTAGGGGCAAAAAACAATGAGTTGCAGTCCCCGATCCCTGGATTGTCTCCTTGCATGTCGTTTCGTATACAATCTCTCACAAGACGCCGCCGCTACGGCGGTGGGGAGGCTTTGGGTGAGCCTGAACTATCGAAGAAAGCGACCGACCGGATCCGCCACCCTGTTTGTGACTTTCATGCTCGGCATGGCGATCGGGTTCACGCTTTGTTACGCCGTGCTGCAGTTGGGCCGGTCGGAAGGCGCGCCCGGACCGGACGTCCAGCCGCCCACCGTCGTGCTTATATCTAATGGCGACCGGCCCGCTCCCGAACCCGAGCCTGAACCCGCGCCGGAGTCCCAGACGGAACCCGCGCCGGAGCCCGAACCCGCCGCGCCGCCTGAGCAGGCGCTCCCGCCGGTGTGGCCCGCCCGGCACTTGTTCATCGGTATCTCGGGCACGACGCTCGACGCGGACACGGCGGACCTGTTGCGGGTGTTTCGCCCGGGCGGCGTCGTGCTGCGGGCGGAGAACATCGAGAACGCGGATCAGACGCGGGCGCTCGTGGCGGCCATTCGTGACGCGGCATCCGGCACGGAAGACGCGCCGCCGCTGATCGCGGCCTTCCAGCGCGGGGGCGATGAGAATCCGCTCCTTCTCGAAGAAGCCCCGACGCCGCGCGATCTCGCCGCCGTCCAGGACGCGGCGGCCATTCGCGAGGCGGCACGGCGCATGGCCGAGGCATGCCGCGACCGAGACATGGACCTTGTCTTCGCGCCGCCCCTGGACGCCTACGTCGAGGGGATTTCACCGCCGGAACTCGAAGCCCGCACGTTCGCCGCGGACGATGCAACGATCACGCGCGTCGCCGGCGAATGCCTCACGGGTTTCGAGGAAGCGGGCGTCGCGGCGTGCGCGGTGCATTACCCCGGGCTCGGGGGCGCGGTCCGCGACGAGACCGGGCTGCTGGTGGTGCGGGAGGAGGACCTCGAAGCGCTGGAGGCCATGATCCGGCCCTTTGACGAGGCGGTCCAACGCGGTGTGCCCGCGCTGCTCGTGAGCCACGTCGCCGTGCCCGCCATCGAGAGCGCGGTCGCGCCGATACCCGCCTCGTGCTCGCCGAAACTGGTGCGCATGTTGTTACGCGAGAAACGGCATTTCGGCGGCGTCCTCATAGCCGACGATTTGTCGCGACCGGAGGCGCTCGGGGCCCGCGCCCACGAGGTCGCCCTGGTCGAGACCCTCGCGGCGGGTTGCGACGCCGCCATCCTCATCGACGCGACGCGCGACCGCCTGAGCGCGGCGTGCGAGGCCGTGGTCGCGGCGGTCGCGTTTGGCACGCTGACGGAAGAGGCATTGCGTGCAAGCAGCGACCGGCTGGACGCCCTGCGCGCGCGCGTGCCGCGAGTAGTCGCGCCGCCCGGTACGGAGGCCGTGCAACACCGGATCGCCCAGGGCGATACGCTGTCGAGCATTGCTACGCAATACGGTGTATCGATCGACGACCTGCGGCGATGGAACCAAATTGACGACCCGAGCCTGATCAAATTCGGGCAGGAGTTGACGGTGTATGTGAAACCGACGACCGGCGCCCCCGAGCCCGTCGTGGAACAGCCGCCGGAACCCGTCGAAGCGGAACAGGTGGAAGAGGGGAGACCTGCGGTCGAAGCCGGTGGCGCGGTCCCCGCTTCCGCGGGGATGAGACCGGCCGCAACGGAGGAACCGCCCACGGAAACTGCAGTGGAAACGCCCCCCGTGCCCGTTCCCGAAGAGACGCCGCCGGAACCCGTCGAAGTGGAACAGGTGGAAGAGGGGAGACCTGCGGTCGAAGCCGGTGGCGCGGTCCCCGCTTCCGCGGGGATGAGACCGGCCACAACAGAGGTCGCGAGTCCGGCCACCACGGAGACGCAGGCGCCGGACACCGTTCCGTCGCCGAACACGCAGCATCGCGTCTATCGCGTGGCGCCGGGCGACACGCTCGCCGGCATCGCCGAGCAGTACGGGGTCTCGACGGAAGAACTCGCGCGATGGAACACGCTCGAAGGTGAGACCCCACTCCCCGGTACATTGATCGACGTGTATCTTCCCGTGGCGGAACCAAGCAACGGGACCACGTTCGAGGAGTATCGCGTCGCGCCCGGCGATACGCTGCACAACATCGCCACGCGCTTTGGCACAACCGTACCGCAACTGCTCAAGCATAACAAGCTGTCCAACCCGAACATCCTCATCGAGGGGCAGCGCATCAAGATACCAAGGTCCCCCTGACACGCCGACGTTATGGGTCCGTCCGCGGCCTGCCGGGCTTGACACCCCAACTGTATCGGCGGCACACTACGGCGACTCGGGTATATAGGAGGGTGCCCAGTATGATCCATCGAGGGACGCCGATTCGGGATGCCGCCGCATGATCCGGCCCGTGGTACTGATTCTGCATGCCGTCGCCGCGGAACGAGACCGTCTGGCCAACCTTGCCGAGCGGCATTGCCCCAAGGCCCGGCTGGTGGCGGCGCCTTCCGTCGCCAAAGCGATAAGCGCGCTGGCTAAAGCCTTCCCCAGCGTCGCGGTCGTTGGCGCGCCCGCGTACGACCAAGCGTTGAGACTCGCGCGATCGCTTCGCAAGCGGTTTCCGGACGATCCCTTCCCGATGCTGCTGCTTCTGCCCGAAAATACCTCGCCGGAGGCGCTGGATGCGCAAGCCTGGAGCCTCCTCGACGCCGCGCTGCCGGCTGGCGCTTCCGACGCCTTTGTGGCGGCCCGGCTTCAAGGGCTCTTGCAGCGGCGTAAACACATTGACGAATTGCGCGCCGCGAACAAGCGGCTTGCTTCCCTCGCCTCCGATAGAAGCGTCACGCTGCGCGACTGCGAAGACCGCTATCGCATGCTCTTCAACACGGCCTCGGACCCTGTTGTCGTTTTCGAGATCTCGACGCAACCGCTGGCGCCCGGCCGCATCATCGAGGCGAACGAGGAAGTCTGCCGGGTCCTCGGCTATGACAACGAGAAGTTGACCGGCATGTCGATCATGGACATCCTGCACCCGGAACGGGCCGACGCGGCGACCGTCCGCATGGAAAGCCTGCTCAAGCACCATCAAGTGTTCTTCGAAACGGTGCTGGTCACCAAAGCGGGCCGTCCCCTCCCGATCGCGGTGACGGCACGCGCTTTTCTGTCGGATGACCGCTATCTCGTCCTGGCCGTCGGCCGCCTTCAGCGAATCGGTTCCGGCGCCGCGTCTACCTCCGAGGGCGACAGCCGTTACGAGATCGTCGCGGATCGAACCGGCCAGATTCTCTACGATTACAATATCCCCGCGAACAGTATCCGCTGGATAGGCGCCGTTACACGCGTCACGGGATACGCCCGCGAGGAAATCGACGGCGCCGATTTTCAGCGACTCCTCGAGATGATCCATCCCGACGACCGAGATCGCGTCCGCGGCGCCATACAACGCGGCGTGGCCGAAATCGGCGTCTATCACTCCGAGTATCGATTCCTTCACAAATCAGGCACATATCGGTATTTCGAGGACGAAGGGCTGGCCTTGCCCGGCGAAGACGGGCGCGCCTACCGCGTGCTGGGCGCGGTACGCGACGTCACCGCGCGCGCGCTGGCCGAAAGGGAGCGGCGACGCTTCGAACTCGAGGCCCAGCATTCCCAGCGCCTCGAGAGTCTCGGCGTGCTCGCCGGCGGCATCGCCCATGATTTCAACAACGTGCTCGCGGCGATTATCGGCCTCACCGACATGGCGCTACAGGACATTCCGGCTGATTCGCCCACCCACGCCGACCTCAGCGAAGCCCTCCAGGCCGCGCATCGCGCCAAGGAACTCGTCAAACAGATTCTCGCCTTCAGCCGCCAGACCGGCGAGGATCGCGGTCCGCTCTATCTCCACGTCGTGGTCCGCGAGGCCATGAAGCTGGCCCGCGCGACGCTCCCCGCCACCATCGAGATTATCGACGACGTCGATGTGCATTCCGGCGTCGTCGAGGCGAACGCCGGCCAGATCCATCAAGTCCTCATGAACTTCATTACCAACAGCGCTCAGGCCATAGGCGACCGGGGCGGGCGCATCTCCGTGACGCTGCGGGACGTCGATGTGGATGAACACCTCGCGGCCACCCACCCGAAACTGCGTCCCGGCCCCTATGTCCGCCTCAGCGTTACCGATAACGGCCACGGCATGGAGCAGCGCATCCTCAAGCGTGTCTTCGACCCATTCTTCACGACCAAGGGCCCCGGAGAAGGCACCGGCATGGGCCTGTCCGTGGTGCATGGCATCATTACCAGTCACAACGGCGCGGTCATGGCCGAGAGCGCGTCCGGGCAGGGCGCCACCTTCCATACCTACCTGCCCCGCGTGGTCAGTCCGGTACTCGAGGACCAATTGGTCCGACATGCCCAGCCACGTGCACAAGGGCGCATCCTCTTTGTCGACGACGAGGAGGCGGTGCGCCGTTTTGGAAAGGCCGCGCTCGAAAAGCTGGGATACGACGTCGCCGCCGTCGATTCCGCCGACAGCGCGCTCCAGGCATTCGAGTCCGATGAAGCGGGCTTCGACCTGATCATCACGGACCAGGTTATGCCCAGGATGACCGGCGCGGATCTGGTCGAGGAACTGCGCCGCCGAGGAAGCAAAGTCCCCGTCATTCTCTTTACGGGCTTCGGCGAACACCTGACCGAAGCGAAGGCGGCCCGGGCTGGAATTCAGGAGATCGTGACGAAACCGGTGGTGGCGCACGAACTTGACGCCGTTATCCGGCGCATATTGGCCACGGAACCAAGCGACGACCGGCCGGGGGCCCGGCGGTCCAACTAGGGGATAGGGAACCCATGGTCAGCCGACTGCTCACCTGGAAAGAACAGGCCATACTGGTCGCGTTTGCCGCCGCCGTGCTGGTGGGTTCAGCGGTGTTGTATTTCCGCAGCCGTTCCGAGCCGGGTCCGCCGGTCCCCGCCGCGGTCGTGCCCGCGCAAACGCCGGCGATGATCGTTGATGTGCCCCAGGCAACGGTACTGCCGGAACCGGCGCCAAAGAACGAAATACTGTTGCTGCCGCCTCCGCCCCAAGACGTCCAGCAATCCATTGTGGCCGAGATCAAAGGCGCGGTGAAGCACCCCGGCGTATATGACTTGGCGGAGACCGCCCGTGTCGAGGACTTGATTCAGGCCGCCGGCGGGCCGGACGCGGACGCGGATTTGAGCGACATCAACCGAGCGGCCAGGCTCCTGGACGGCGCACCGCTGACTATCCCCCGAAAGGGTCGCATTGCCCTCATCGACGGCGTCGCGACCAATCGCGCCGATCCGAGCGCAAGTGAGTTGAACCCGCCGGAGTACACCGTCTCCGGCTGGCGGCGCGGTCCAGCGCAGTCCTCGAACACTCAGACGCCCGCGGTGGCCAATCCGTCCGGTGCGGCAGGGTCCGATTCAGCGATCATCGATCTAAACACCGCCACGCAGGCGCAGTTGGAGTCCTTGCCGAGCATCGGGCCGGTCACTGCCCGCAAGATCATCGACCACCGGTCCCATACTCCGTTCGCGACGGTGGACGATCTCATGGCCGTCCACGGCATAGGCCCCAAGACCGTCGAGACGGTCCGCCCCTTCGTTACGGTAAGCGCGCCCCTACAGTAAACCTCCCTCGTGCCCGCTCCGACCCTCTATCGTGCGAGACGAAGCAGGTTGCCGCGCATCGGACGCGATTCACGGTCAATGGCCCGGTCGCCGAGGTACGTGCGCCGCGCCCGGTCCACTCGTGATTCCCGGTACCAACTCTGCCGGGACCGGTGTTGGCGTTCCGCCTCGCCGCCGGACGGCGCTTCCGTCGTGGTGCCAGCGGTCGTCGCGTCAGGGGAGCCGGACTCCTTGTCCCTGCGAAGGGCAAACTCCGCCTCAAGCGCCGCATTCCAGTGGCCCGGGTCGCGGTAGGCCCGTTTTTCCGGCAAACGCGCGCCGATGGCCCCACGATAGCAACTCTCGCCGAGGGCGACGCTCCCGCGCCGCACGCCGCGCACGTTCTCGCGCACCGTCGGGTACACCCCTTTCAACTCGCCGCCGCGAATATACGAGGAGGAGTGCCATACGAGGCTCTTGGTCCCGTGCCACAGCCACTTGATCGGACGCAGCGCGGGCTCCTCCGGGTTGCCAAACTGGCCTCGGTACGCCGGTTCAACCCCATAGGCAAAGACGCCGCACAGCATGACCGCGCACACTGCCATCAACGAAGCACGAATCATCATCGGACACGTCCTCCCATTTACGGCCACGGTGATTTACACTCATGGACTGTCTTCCCCATTGTAGCGCAACCCCGGTCCGCAACCAAATTCGCAAGTAACCGAACACCGCGGGAGAACCGTTTGAGAGGCGTCGCCCATGCGCCCTGCGGCCCTCATGGGTCCTGTAAGCCGTATGACTCTTGCGCGCGAGGATAAGCAGGGCTCGGTATGCTAGAGTATGGCGCAGATCTGGAAGAGGCTCGCGCATCCAGTCGGAACATGCCAGGAGGAACTCGTATGAAACCGTCCCACCATGTAATCATGGGCATCCTGTTCACGGGAGCGTTTATCGCTTCCGCCGCGCCCGTTGCCGCGCAGACGGCGACAAAACTCCTGTGGGAAATCGGCTTCGCGAACGAGTCATCCGCCGAATTCGCGCTTGCGCCGAACCGCTTCGGCGACTTCAGGGAAGACGGCTTATACGTCGTCGGGTGGTCGGACCCCGCGAAGGATTGGCCCTATGTCCACCCCGGCCCGATTGATCCTTGGGCCGGTGCGAGGAAGCACACGTTCCATATCGTCTTCGTGCTGGCGGAAGCGCCGACGGAGGGCAAGTCCATTCTCGATGTTCGGCTCGTCGACACCCATTCGGTGCGCGCTCCCGCCATTTCGTTCAACATAAATGGGACCTTGTTCCGCCGCCCGACGCCCAAGGGCGCGGGGGACGCCTCCATCCACGGCGATCCGACCGTATCGCAGCCGCACAAGATGGAGATACCCTTCTCGTCGAACCTGCTCAAGGTCGGCGAGAACGAGATCGCGATCACGGTCGAACTCGGCAGTTGGATGCTTTACGATTATATCGCCCTCAAAACCATGGAGAACGCCATGCTGGGAGACGTAAAGACCCTGCGGCCCCGCGTGGGCGCGGTCGAGTGCCCGCCGCTGTTGCGCGAGGAAAACGGCGCGCTGATGCAAGTCGTGCGCGCGCCGGTACGCCACTTGGGCGAGCCGCGCGAGATTACGCTGCGGATTGAGGATGGCCCGGCGGTCACGCGGACCCTCGTTAATGGGACCCAGACGGTGGAACTGCTCGTTCCGGCGGTAAGCAAACCCACCGCCAGACTGGTGACCGTCACGAGCGGCGAAGAACCCCTTTCCCGTACCGAAATTGAACTCACGCCGACCAGACGGTGGACGCTCTACCTCTTGCACCACACCCATCTCGATATCGGCTACACGCACCACCAGAGCGAGGTCGAGGAACGCCAGTGGTCATTTCTTGATCAGGCGGTCGAGTTGGGCAACGCCACGCGCGACTACCCGCCCGAGGCGCGGTTCACGTGGCTGCCCGAGGGCTTGTGGGCTGTGGACAGCTACCTGCGCCGCGCCGCGCCCGAGCAGCGCGACGCCTTCATCGACGCCGTGCGCGCCGGAACTATCGGTCTCGACGCCCTGTACGGCAACGAACTTACCGCCCTATGCCGACCCGAGGAACTCCTCGAACTGACCGGGTTCGCGCGACGCCTCGCCGCCCAGTACGACCTGACCATCGACTCGGCCATGATCTCGGACGTGCCCGGCTACACGTGGGGAATAGTACCAGCGCTTGCCCTCAGCGGCGTGCGCTTCTTCTCGATTGGCCCGAACCGCGGCCACCGCATCGGCTACACGCTCTCCGAATGGGGTGACCAGCCGTTCTACTGGATCTCGCCCTCGGGCAAGCAGCGTGTGTTGTGCTGGATTCATGCCGAGGGCTATTCATGGTTCCATCGCGGCCCGTTCTACCACCACGGCGACGCGGGCGTCGAGGCCCCGGCCCTGCTCGAATACCTGGCCCGTCTCCAGGAGTCCAAGTACCCCTACGACATCGCCATTGCGCGATACAATATCGGCGGCGACAACGGCCCGCCCGACCCGAATCTTCCCGACTTCGTCCGGGCGTGGAACGAACAGTACGCGTCGCCGAAGATCGTAATTGCGACGGTCAGCGAAGCGTTCGGCGCGTTCGAGGACCGTTACGGCAAAATGCTGCCCCAGAAACGCGGCGATTTCACCCCGTATTGGGAGGATGGCGCCGCGTCCTCGGCCCTCGAAA
>Ga0116143_10004737_pt1 | contig 12742 bp, 9 predicted proteins | sample AD_UKC034_MetaG_FD_89745 | JGI IMG/M metagenome (GOLD analysis project Ga0116143, IMG submission 89745) | Active sludge microbial communities of municipal wastewater-treating anaerobic digesters from USA - AD_UKC034_MetaG | ecosystem: Engineered > Bioreactor > Anaerobic > Digestate | place: USA...
GCATGTTCGAGCCTGCATTCCCAATATTCCCTTCTTCTTTTTCCGAGCAAACTATAGTCGATCTCTGTAACATCATCGAGATCCTTCATCGTCAAGATCCTCAACTTCACAGGCTCCATAAGATCCATAACCAAGAACCTCCTTTGTTTATTTATACCAAGTATAGCAGAGGCAGGGGGCTTGTCAAGATATCCAAGGTGTCTATACATATCGAAATGTGTTTAAGTTTTGAGTGTTTTATAAAGGTTTATCAGGGCATTTGTCGATGCATCATGCGTCTTTGTTTCATTTTCGTCAGCCATCTCGGGAAGTATCCTTTTTGCAAGTTGCTTCCCAAGTTCAACACCCCATTGATCGAAACTGAAGATATTCCAGATTATACCCTGCACGAATATTTTATGCTCATACATGGCAATGAGGCTACCCAATGTCCTTGGAGTAAGCTTTCTAAACAATATTGTGTTTGAAGGTCTGTTGCCCCCGAATGTCTTATAGGGTGCTATGCGTTTTATTTCCTCTTCGCTTGCCCCGGATTTTCTGAGTTCCTCATGCACCTCTTCTTCTGTCTTGCCTTTCATAAGCGCCTCTGTCTGGGCAAAAAGGTTTGATAATAATACCATATGATGTTCGCCCACGGGATTATGGCTTATGGCAGGCGCAAGAAAATCGCATGGTATAAGCTTCTTGCCCTGATGGATAAGCTGGAAGAATGCATGTTGACCGTTTGTGCCAGGCTCTCCCCATACTATGGGTCCTGTCTGATAATTGACTTCTTTACCTGACCTGTCCACGGATTTGCCGTTACTTTCCATGTTGCCCTGCTGAAAATACGCCGGAAATCTATGCATATACTGGTCGTATGGTAGGATAGCCTCTGTTTCTGCACCAAAAAAATTGTTATACCATATGCCTATTAGCGCCAGCACCACAGGGATATTTTTCTCAAAAGGCGTTTTACTAAAATGCATGTCCATAGCATACGCACCTTCGTGCATTTCCACAAAATGTTCAAAACCGATAGTACACGCAATAGACAACCCTATGGCAGACCAGAGCGAATACCTTCCTCCTACCCAATCCCAAAATCTGAACATATTTGTCGGGTCTATGCCAAACCTTATAACCTCTTTTTCGTTAGTTGAGATGGCGATAAAGTGATGTCTTATATAATCATCTATTTTTGCAGAGCTGAGAAACCATTTTCGTGCGGTGTGCGCGTTCATCATGGTTTCCTGAGTGGTAAATGTCTTTGACGCTATCATAAATAGCGTTGTCTCGGGTGATGTTGCCTTAAGTTTTTCAGAGATATGTGTCCCGTCTACATTCGAAACAAAATGTGCACGTATGTTGTTTTTCCAATAGGGTTTTAACGCCTCAGTCACCATATGAGGTCCCAAGTCAGAACCGCCTATGCCTATATTTATTATATCGGTAATAGGTTTGCCTGTAAAACCCCTCCATTGTCCAGAAAGCAGTGCTTCTGAAAAGCTTTTCATCTGCCCTAATACAGCATTGATCTCAGGCATTATATCCATCGCATCTACATAAACAGGTGAGCTTGAACGGTTTCGGAGCGCTGTATGCAACACCGCACGCCTTTCTGTTTCATTGATGGCATCGCCAGTAAACATCTTTTCTATGGCATCCCCAACCATGCATTCATGTGCGAGACCTACAAGGAGTCTCATGGTGTCGTCGTTTATGATATTTTTTGAGAAATCCACCGTTATATCCTCAAAACTAAGGGAAAATCTATTAAACCTTTCCGAATCACCATCGAACATCTCCGTCATGCGGACGTGTTTCATTACATTGAAGTGTTTTTCGAGCTTTTTCCATGATTCAGTGTTTATAGGATTGATTTTACTTAGCATAACGCAACCCCCTCTAATATATATGACCTTCAAATACAACTATGCTGCGAGGTGCGACAAAATAAAAAGGACTTTTGATTTTTTTCTCATCTCCCTGCATTGCAATATCATCAGGGTATGGCAAAGACGTATCTATGACCCTGTACCAAACGTGTCCATATGATTGAGGCAAAGGCATCTTTATGGAATCACCAGACATATTCAGCATGACATGCAGGTCTTTTTCATCTTCTGCTATTGAACCTATTGTAAACGCAAGAATATTTGCCTCGGGATTGTCCCAGAGAGGCTCATTGAGATTTACTCCATGCCAAGCAATGTCTGGCATGTTTTTGCCGTTTATCTTTTTTCCAGTAAAAAACCTTTTTCGCATAAGCGATGGGTGCCTTTTGCGAAATGCAATCAGTTCAGTCACAAAACGAAACATATCATGGTTCTTTTCTACAAGGGTCCAATCGAACCAACTCAGTTCATTGTCTTGACAGTAGCAGTTGTTGTTGCCTCGCTGTGTGCGCAGTACCTCGTCTCCAAAAAGCATCATGGGGATTCCCTGGCTGAGAAACAGCAATGTCATAAAATTTTTTGCCTGTTGCTTGCGTAAAAAAATAATGTCAGCCCTGTGTGTTTCTCCTTCTAAGCCACAATTCCAGCTAAAATTGTCGTTCATGCCGTCAAGATTATTTTCACCGTTTGCATGGTTGTGTTTTTCGTTGTAGCTTACAAGGTCATTGAGGGTAAAGCCGTCATGACAGGTGATGAAGTTTATGCTGTTAGTCGGCAGTCGACTTTGATGTTCGTAAAAATCGCTGCTTCCTGCGATACGGGTTGCAACTTCTCCTATGAATCCTTTTTCCCCACGGACAAAACGACGCATCACATCACGATAACGGCCATTCCATTCTTTCCATCGAAAACCGGGAAAATTGCCAACCTGGTATAACCCAACCGCATCCCAGGCCTCAGCAATAATATAAGAACGTACCAGGGTATCAGATAACTCAATGTTCCATGTGGCTGGGGGATGCTCCAAAGGATTTCCATCTTCACCTCTCATGAGCACGCTTGCAAGATCAAAACGGAAACCATCTACGTGCATTTCCCTGACCCAATACTCGAGACAGTCTTTTACAAATGTACACACAAGGGGGTGATTGCAGTTGATGGTATTCCCACAGCCGGTGTAATCATGGTAGATACTGCGATCATGCCTGTCGAGGTGGTATGCAACATTATTTCCAAGCCCCTTAAAATTGATGGTTGGCCCTTCAGCGCCTCCTTCCGCAGTATGGTTGAAGACCACATCGAGGATTACGCCGATGTCTGCCCTATGAAGCGCCTTTACCATGTCTCTGAATTCCATACGTTGGCTGCCCTTCAAGGGTTCTATGCAGTAACCGGGATGAGGAGAGAAAAAACTATGCGTGTTGTAACCCCAGTAGTTTTTCAATCCGAGGTTGGCAGCACCTTCCGGCACAGCCTGTTCATCGAATGCCATAACAGGCATAAGCTCAACATGCGATATGCCGAGCGTCTTAAGATACGGAATCTTCTCTATAATGCCGCTAAATGTCCCGGGGTGTGTTACTCGTGAAGAAGGATGCCTTGTAAAACCGCCTACATGCATCTCATAGATGATCATTGTTTGTGAAATGCGCTCAATAGGCTTGTCGTCCTCCCAGTCATAATCATCGTCTGAAGGCATAACACATCGCATTGAACATTCTAAATTATCACCGGGTTTACTTGCACGTTTTCTGTCCCACAGAACATGTGTCACGCCTCGTGTGTAAGGATCGAGCAGAACCTTTTTGCCGTCAAAACGAAGACCTGTTTTTTTGACATCATTAGGCCCATCGATACGCCATCCATAATGTATATCTCCACCTAACCCCTCGATGAGTACATGCCAGAAAAAGAAAGTTTTGTGGATTTCAGGGCCAAGTGTAATGATTTCGTATGGTTTTGGACTATCTGCCTTTTCAAAAAGCAATAGCTCAACATGGGTTGCCTCGCCGCTTGCAATGGAAAAGTTAACCCCGTTTTTTGTTTTCGTAGCGCCGTGTGGATACCACCAACCTGGGTGAATCTTGTATTTCAATTAAAAACCCCCTGTCATCTCTAAAAAGGTTAGAGGGTTAGAGGGTTAGATGTTTGGAGGTGTAGATGTTTAGCTAGCCCTCCAACCCCCTGTCTTCTGACCTCTGCCTTCTGACCTCTGACCTCTGTTTTCTGTCTTCTGCCTCCTGCCTTCTGACCTCTGTCTTCTGACCTCTGTTTTCTGTCTTCTGGCCTCTGCCTTCTGACTTCTGTCTTCTGACCTCTGCCTTTTGGCTCCTTCTTACGGAAACTTCAAATAAATCTCCTGGTAAACGGATGAGATAAGCCATTTGAGCAGAGAAAAGGGTCTTTTGCCATAAACAAGTTTTGGTTTTCCCTTTATGCCTAATGCGTTTTTTAAATCTTCCACTGCATCATAAAAAGTGCCTATCTTATCTATGAGTTTTAAACCCTTTGCCTGCTGCCCAAGGTATATCCTTCCATCAGACAGCTTTAATGCCTCTTCAAAGGGCATTTTTCTCTCTTTTGATACTGCATTGATGAATTGCTTATGTATAGTGTCAAGAATTTCCTGCAAGTATATCTTTTCTTCCATCGTCATCTTTCTGAACGGTGAGCCTATGTCTTTATAGCTGCCTGCCTTCATCGTATTTGGCTGTAATCCGATCTTTTTCAATAAATCCTCAATTACGATCTGTTCCATAATCACACCGATGCTACCGGTGATTGTGGAAGGTAACGCATATATCTTTTCTCCTGCCGTAGCGATATAATACCCACCAGAGGCACAAACCGAACCCATTGAGACATATACCTTCTTTTTCTCTCTCAATTTTTTCACCTCTTCGAATATTTCCTGGCTTGGTGAGGTTGAACCGCCTGGAGAGTTGATCCTGAGTATTACCCCTTTTACGGTTTCATCTTCTTTGAATTTTACCACATCTTCCATAATATCCTTGGGGTCTTTGATAACCCCTTCTATTTCGACAATACCAATCTTTTCGCCGAATGCCTTGCCTGAAACGCCCACGACGATTGATATGATGATACTTAACGTGACAATAATGAGTATCACCAGGAAGGCAATTTTTATCTTTGAACGAGCCATATGTTCTCCTTGTTTAAACTAAAAAAATATTATTTCAAATAGTCTAAATAGTTTTGTCTGCTGGCTGCAAATACTGTAAATCATCGTACGTTGGTTCTCTTTTCTTCAGTGCTATATTTCCGAATGGTCTTCTCTGTATGATGGTTGCTACCTTTATCTTGGTTAGCTCAAGCATTCCAAGCACAGTGGCTACCTTTTCTGCTTGCTCTGCCTGTTCCTTTATGTTCCATACAAACAGACCTGTAGAATCCAGGATGCTTTTCAACATAGCAAGCTTTTCCCCAAGTGTGGGCTTAATCTCTCTAATCACTAAAAATCTTTCTTCCTTCCTTTTCATCAACTCAAAAAAGATGTTGCATAGGTGAAGCAAGTCAAAACCATCATCGCCATCAATGGATTTTTGTTCTCTGCAAAATGTATCTCTGTATAGGACTGGAAGGCTGTTTAAACTTTCTGCCATGACCCTTATTTTTTCATATTCAATAATCCTTTCAATAAGCTCTTCTTTGGGGTCGTACCCCTTGTCTTCTTCACGGGAAGGCAGAAGCATCTTTGATTTTATGTAGATGAGAAGGGATGCCATGTCAATAAAATCCTCTGCAATCTTTAAGTGCATCTTTTGAACAAAATCAACATATTCAAGGAATCTTTCGGTTATGAGCGAAAGCTGTATGTCCCATATGCTGACCTTGTTTTTTTTTATAAGTCCGATAAGCACAGAAAGGGGTCCCTCATAACAATCGATCTTGATATCAAGTGATGGGGTCAGTACGAGACTCATCCGTGTTCCCCAATCGTTTTTTTATTGATATGATTTTCATCAACGATGATTTTGTTTTTTGAAATATAATCCTTTATAAAGTTTGCCTCGTCATCTTTTGTTTTAAGGTTCATATCGATTTTTGCCTCTTTCAGGTGGTCAAGAATATCTTTATAAACAGGCCCTTCCCTGACGCCCATATTTTTTATGTCAACACCTGTAAGAAGGGGTTTGAACGAATCTTTGTATGTAATGAAATTGGAAATAGACTTTTTTATCTCTTCGGACCGCGTCTTTGACATAATAAACAGCTTTGCCTCTAAGGATAACAACTCAAGGTGTTTATGAATTTCGCTTTTTTTCATCATCTGTAGACCTATGGCAAATCGCAGCATTGTTTCCCTGATATTCTTTGCATTGTCAACAAGCCTCTTTTTAAATGCCTCTGATGTTTCAGCCTTTTTGCAAAACTCGAGCACATCCTCTTCTTTTACGTGATCGACAAGGCCAAGTATATAAAACTGTATCCTGTCATATGCCTTTCCACTGTATAAAAGCTCATACCATTTCAATACATTGTGCATATTGATGAACAGTTTTTCTTTTTCTTTATCGAATCTGAGATCAGCGTATATCATGCGGAGAAGATCGAGTTCTTGCAATCTTTTCAATATCTTTTCGGGGCTATCCTCCATGAGGATAAGACTGAGTTCTGTCCATATGCGTCTGCCCCTTATCTTTGAAAGAAAACCCATCTTTATCGCATTTTTTATAAGGTTGAGCGTATGTTTGCCTATTTGAAAACCGAACCTGTGCTCGAATCGGATTGCCCTGAACACCCTTGTAGGGTCCTCAACAAAGCTTAAGCTATGCAGCACCCTTATGGTTTTCTCTTTTATATCTCTTTGTGCGCCGAAAAAATCTATGAGTTGGCCAAAGGTGTTTTTGTTGAGTGCTATGGCAAGTGTATTGATCGTAAAATCCCTACGATGTAGGTCAAGTTTAAGCGAACTATGCTCGACCGTTGGAAGGGCTGCTGGTGCCTTATAATATTCGAGACGTGCCGTTGCAATGTCTAATTTAAAACCGTCAGGATAGATTACCTTTGCCGTTGCAAATTCCTTGTGTGGTCTTACCTTTGCCTTGAACATCTCTGATAAGTGCTCGGCAAATCTTATACTGTCACCTTCTATAACAATATCAATATCGTAATTATCGTTGCGTAGTAAGAGGTCTCTGACAAAACCACCGACAAGGTAAGCATGATACCCCATTTTATCGGCAAGATTTCCGATATCGACGAGCTTTTTGAGTGTCTCCCTGCTTATCCTCTCCTGCATGAGTTTTTTTACATTCTTGCGTTTTTCGTACATGTCGTGAAATTCAAGCTTATTGAGGACTGATTTTGTGATTTCGTCCTCCAATATCCTTAGAAGGTCAGTTCTCGTAATTGCACCAATAAGCTTGCCGTCTTTTGTGACCGGCAAAAATCTCTGGTTGTTGCCAATTAGAAATTCCTTTACCTTTTCTATCGAGTCGTCAGGTCTTACCGTTGCAGACTCAGTAAACATGTATTCTCTAACAGGTATATTTTCAAGTTTATGGAATGCCGCCTTTTCGACTATCTGTTTCGAAATAATGCCCACAACCTTTTCATTTGAAACAACAGGCAACGCATTTATGTTATATTTGACCATGATGCTCTTTGCCTCGGAAATTGGGCATTCTGCATCGACTGATTTTACAGGAAAAAACATGATGTCCTTTGCCTTCCACAGAGGCTTTATGTTGTGCCTCAGGATCCTGACAAGTTTATCCTTTGCCTCTATGATTGTCATGTCTTTAACTGTAGAAGACGCAGCCTCCTTATGACCTCCTCCTCCGAATAGAGAGAGTATGTATCCGGCATCGACTTCGGGTATTCTGCTTCTTGCGATGATATATAACCTGTCTTCCATTCTGAAGAGGGCAAAGACCACGTTTATGTTTTCCATATCCCTGAATTTATGTACTACTATGGCAAGGTCACCCACGTAATTTTCTGTTGAACCTTCAGTTATTACAATGTTTATGCCGTTTATATTATAGATTGAGGCATTGTTTATAAGGTCGTTGAGGAGAAATACCTGTTCTGGCGTCAACTCTTTCACGAGCATATCTGAAACGATATTAACGTTTGCACCGTTCTCAAGCAAAAAAGACGCTGCTGCGAAATCCTCCGTTGTAGTAGAAGGAAAAAGAAAACTCCCTGTTTCTTCATATATACCGAGCATAATTACTGTTGCCTCTTCCGGCGATAATACAATACCTTTTTCTTTTAATATGGAAACAAGAATCGATACAGTAGCGCCTGTGTTCCTAATGCATTCAACGTCTCCACTGATATCGTCATCTGTTGACGGGTGATGGTCATATATGTGGATTTTGGCTTTTTTTGCCTCTATTACCCTTGCAAATTCGCCGATCCTTTTTTTTTGTCTTGTATCAACGAGGATGAGTGTATTGATCTTGTCATAATCGATGTTTTTAGTCTTTTGGATATCAAATATGTATAGTGTTGAATGAATGAGAAATTCCCTCAAGGTCTTTTCCTGTGAACCTGGAAATGCAAGGATCGCATCGGGATACAATTTTTTAGCTGCAACCATTGAGGACAAAGAGTCAAAATCGGCATTGATATGGGAGGTGATGACTTTCATAAGCAATATTATTAGTTATTGGTAATGATTATGCAAGAAGGAAATTTGATAAAAGAAAATCAATAATCGTATTGGCAATACATAAGACGCACCATGTTATGTCTTCCTGCTTAACATATAATTCGTTAGCGTAAGTAATGCCTCTTTATATTGTGAAGCCCTGAAGTCTTTAAGGTAGTCCTTTGCTGCCTGTGTGTACTGTCTTGTCTTGTCAGCCGTGTATTCTATGCCGCCGTATTTTAAAATTATACTTCTAATCCTTTCGAAGTCCTTATCTGTGACGTTTGGCTTGCCGAGCACCTTCTCAATGGATGACTTTTCCTTTTTGTTCGATGATTTGATTGCATGGATAAGTGGAAGTGTCACCTTACCCTCTTTGATGTCTGTGCCTACACGTTTTCCAAGCACGTTGTCATATGAAATATAATCAAGTATATCGTCTTGTAATTGAAAGGCGATACCGAGACTGTGACCGAATGCCTTTAAAGAATTTCTTTTTTTGTTTCTCACATTTCCCAGTATGGCGCCTATCTCGCAGGCTACTGAAAACAAAACAGCCGTCTTGTTCCCTATGATCTCAAAATAGTCGTCTTCGGTTGTCTCCAAATCCGATGTCTTAACTAATTCGATTATTTCGCCTTCAGAAAGGGATTTTGTTGTTTTTGCCATTACGCTGAAGATTTCACTGTTGCCTTCATCTGCAAGCAGCTCCATAGATTTTGCATATAAAAAATCACCTACGAGCACGCTTGCCTCGTTTCCCCATATCGTGTTTGCTGTAGATGTCCCCCTTCTTGTCTGGGCGTTGTCAACAACATCATCGTGGAGCAGGGTGGCTGTATGGATAAATTCTACTATTGCAGCATAAGGTATAAATCTATCCTCTTTGTGACCACAAAGCTTTGCGCTGAGTATCACAAGGATGGGACGCACCCTTTTGCCGCCTGATTTGATGATATGGTTTACAATCTCTTTTATGAAACCGACCTTTGTTGTTACGAGTTTGTCGATAGATGCTTCAAGCTTTTTCAAATCAGGCTCAATCAATTTTAAAACATCTTCCATATTCAGTCCTTGAACGAATAATAGGTTTGTAATTCATCAGTGTAATTATCATTATCATAAATGTAAAGAGGTTTTTCAACTTTAATCTCAATGCCGCCTTCCTTTATAAATTCTGCAAGAAAAAGATTGGCAGGCCTCTCCATGCTCGGATGTACAAACCTTATTCTCTTTGGCTCAAGTCTGTATGCCTTTGAAGTGTAAATCAGTTCACCGAGCCTTTTTGAAGGATATATCGTATAAAAACGACCTTTTTTAAACAACAATGTTGAGGCGATCGACACGAGGGTTGAAAGTTCGAGTTGCGATTCATATCTTGCCATTACCCTTGAGGTTTGATTGCTTTTTCTTCCCGTATGTCTTTTTGTATAGGGAGGGTTTGCTACAACTACATGAAATGGAGTCTTTTTCAGTTCCTTTTCCATATATTTAATATCGCCGTGTATGAATTTTACATTCGGTGCATGATTTAACAGTATATTTTTCTGGGAAACACCGAATAGTTCCTCCTGGATCTCTATGCCGAGCATATCATTGCCGTAACCCTTTTTTGACATGTAGATTGGTATGATACCACAACCGGAGCCGATATCCAATAACCTGTCCTTTTTTTTCAGAACAACAAAATTCGAGAGTATTATCGAATCGATAGAAAATCTATAACCCCACCTCTTCTGAATCAGTTTTAGATCTTCATTGCAAATAATATCGAGTGTTTCGTCATCGGCAATGTTGATATCAGTAATTAGTTGCTGGTTGATGGTGTTTTGTTGTTCGATGATTGTTAATGTTTGTTGGCTGTTGGTTTGTCTAATCACAAATCAGGATATTTTTCAGGCATATTTATAAAATACCAAACCCGTTAGTATCTTAGGATAAAAGAATGTTGATTTTGGAGGCATGAAGAGGTTGTTGTCAGCGATATTTTTGACTTCCTGAACGGTTGTTGGTGGCAGAAACATTGCCAGATCGAGACTACCCTTCTTTAATGCATCTACAGATTCGCTATAGTCCTGTGTGAAAGAGATCTCTTCATCCGATATGTTGAGTATGTCCTTGATCACACCTTTGTGTATAACATTTACCTTTAATGTTTTTAAAACATCATGAAGGTTGTTGTCCATCGGTATGGGATTTTTTTGAGTAAACTCATAAATATTACCTGGTTTATCCTTTGAACAAAAGGCAAAGGCGAGTTTTTCGGATTCTGAAACGTATTTCATAACCCTTTTGATTGAGTTGTCATCGGTTAGTTCGTGTTTTACAATGACCCCGTAATTATCTAATGCACGAAAAATATCCTCAATATTCTTTACTCCATTAAATTTTATGATTCTATGGTACGGAAGAATCACTATGCCGCTCGAATACATGTTTGTCAAATAAAGAGGAACGAAAGATATGCCAAGTTTATATGAAACAGCAAGACGATGGTGACCATCAGCAATATAGATATATCTTTGGTCCATCAATGCAGTGAGTTTGCTAATTTCGCCTTTGTCATTCATTCTATAAAAGCGGTTACGAATGGCCTGTTCATCCATAAAGTCATAGATATTATCTTTTTTGGAGCTTATAAGTAGATCTTCTATTTCGTTATTTTTATCTTCATACAAACCGAATATAAGACTTGTATATGTTTTTAATGTTGCAATAAGCCTTTCCCTGTCTTCTTTAGCCTTTTTTCTCGTCTCCTCGTGCGTAAGAATCCTTTTGGTATCAAGTTTGTTGAGGGCAATGAAACCCCTTCTTAGAAATATGGCGCCTCCAAAATCAAACTCCTGCTCCATTATGTATATGGTATCTTCGTTGTCCTGCTTGAGAATGCCTACTTGGAGCCATATATCCATCGTTTGTTTGGCGACATTGTATTTATCCATTGAAGGAATGGATTGCGGTAGTTCGAGCCTTATTGCATTAAAATCATTCCTTTTGTAATATGACCTGACATCAGAGATAACATCATACGGGGGACAAACACACGATGCTATATCTCCAATCTTTTCTTTATTGTAAACGATTCCCTTGAATGGTTTGGTATATTGTTCTGGCATGACAATTTTGTTAACATATGAAAGGGACAAAGTCAAAAGGTTTTAAAGACGTTGAATCGTTTTGATAATTGATAATGAATGTCTTGACATGGAATCGCCAATTATGTTTTAAATTATCACTGTGCCGAGGTAGCTCAGTCGGTAGAGCAGGGGACTGAAAATCCCCGTGTCGGCGGTTCAATTCCGTCCCTCGGCACTTTAAATTTCAGCAGTTACAGCGATTGGCTTTAACTGCTTTTTTTGTTTAGTGGCAATTCTTTTCGGTATGATGCCCTCTGCCATCAGTAATGTATTAATGATTTTGCAAAATCATTGTTAAAGGTGCAGAGAGAAGATTTTCTTATATTTTCTTTATTTAATGTGGGGCATTTGCATCGATAAGGCTTGCGTCCATGAATATATTTGTTCCATCAACAAGACCTTTTTTATACGTTCGAAGAATTGTCTGAACACATCCTGACCCCAACGTTTTCTCGCTTTCGACAGGACACTATGGTTTGGAATATCAGAATCCAGATTATACCCAAAAAACCATAGCCAATCTATCCTTTCAGGGATGGTTTCCATGAGTTCTCTTTCTGAACGAATATTACAGTAGAAAAAGAGAAACATGAGTTTTAAAATAATAGGAGGAGGTACCGATACATTGCCGTTCTTACCGTATTTATCCTCTACCTCTTTATAAATGAAATCGAAGTCTATTGTCTCTTTGATTCTTCTTAAGGGGTGATCCTTTCTTACCCTGTTTTCAAGGTATAATATATTGGATATAAATATGTTTCCTTGCGGGGGATACTGGTAGCCTATAAAAAAAGTCGTTGGCTTACGTGCGTGATCAAGCGGGACACAATTTAATACAGGTCACCGTTGATACTTATGGGCATTTGGTCTCAGGATCAAAGATTAAAGCAGTTGACAGACTGGATAATGTGTAACCACCTGCAACCCAGGCGCAACCAGATAGTTTTTTGGCAGAAAAAAAGGTACTCGGCTTTGCGCCAAGTACCTGATTTTACGTTGGTTGCGGGGACCGGATTTGAACCAGTGACCTTCGGGTTATGAGCCCGACGAGCTACCAAACTGCTCCACCCCGCTTCATATTATGTGTCTATGATATACTTAAAAGC
>Ga0116143_10004743_pt1 | contig 12735 bp, 10 predicted proteins | sample AD_UKC034_MetaG_FD_89745 | JGI IMG/M metagenome (GOLD analysis project Ga0116143, IMG submission 89745) | Active sludge microbial communities of municipal wastewater-treating anaerobic digesters from USA - AD_UKC034_MetaG | ecosystem: Engineered > Bioreactor > Anaerobic > Digestate | place: USA...
CAGTCGGCCCTCCTGTCGCTCATGTCCGAGGGCTACGCCGAGCAGTTCGGCCAGGTGGTCGAGGCCGGCCCCTCGGCCTGGTTCCTGACGGCCAACGACGACGCCGGCGGCGGCACCTACGCGGTGATCGAGGCGCTGCGTGACCGCATCGACGTGTGCGTGCGCGCGCTGACCTTCAACCCCTGGCAGCTCGAGCGCCTGCTCGAGCGCCTGGAGAAGGACCGCGACCCGGCCGCGGCCATGCCCGCGGAGGTGCGCTTCACCCCCGAGGAGCTCTCCCGCCTGGAGGCCGAGATCCGCACCGTGGCCGTGCCCAGGCCGGTGCTCCGGCGCATCGAGCACTTCCTGGGCTCGCTCGACTTCTGCCAGCGCGCCAGCCCGCTGTTCGAGCACAAGAGCAAGGACGCGCTCCGGCTGGCCGGCCTGCGGCTGGGCCAGGTGTGCAACGAGGACTGCCCGCTGGACAAGGCGCGCCACGTCTGCAGCCAGGTGGAGACCGGGGTCAGCGTGCGCGCCTACCTGACCCTGCTGGCCTTCTCGAAGGCCATGGCCTACTTCCGCGGGCGGCCCGCGGTGGAGCTCGAGGACGTGCGCCAGCTCGCGCCGTTCGTGCTGCACGAGAAGCTCACCCCCAACCGGCAGAGCGCCTACTTCAGCCGGGAGCGCGAGCGCCTGCTGAGCGACAAGGTGGCCTGGATCCGCGCCATGTTCGACCTCTCCATGGCGCAGCACGAGGCGCTCCACCCGGCGGGCTCGTCTCCGCTCGAGCCGCTGCTCGAGGAGCTCGCCCCCGGGCTGCACGGCCTGCCGCCAAGCGAGGTCCAGCGCCGGCTGAAGGCGATCGCCGGGCTCATCCGCCAGTACCACAAGGGCGGCGAGCTGAGCGCGCCGGTGTACAACGACCTGCTCATGCTCAAGGCCCTCGAGCTCCGCTACCGCGCCTACCTGCGCTGGCTCGAGGCCGCGGGGAAGGACGCGGGGTGAGCGCCGGCCTCGAGGCCGCGGCGCTCGAGGCCGCCTGGCGCCGCGCGCTCCTCGCCTGGGGCCTGGGGGTGGACCTCTCGCGGCCTGCGGAGCTCGCCGGCGGGGAGGAGCTCGCCTGGATCGATCTGCGCACCCGGCAGACCCACGTGAACCTGGCCCGGCTCGAGGCCCTCGGCGCGCGCGCGCACCTGGAGGCGCTGCTCGCCCACGAGGCGGGGCACCACTGCCGCTTCCCCCAGACGCTGGTGGCCAGCGCCAAGCTGCTCGCCCGCCAGCGGGCGCTCCTGCTGGACCTGGAGACCGGGCGGCCCGGGCTGCCCAGGGTGGGGCCGGGCTTCCAGGTCGCGCGCCTCGACTTCCTGCTCAACCTGCTGCTCGACGTGCTCATCAACGACGCGCTGCGCGCGGAGCACGGCCCGGCCTACCAGGCGCTCTACCGCGCGCTGCTCGCGGAGGCGGCGCGGGCCGGGCGCCCGCCCGCGGCCGCGTTCGCCTTCACCCTGGCCGCGTACGAGGCGCTGTGGGACGCACCCCTGCTCGACCCGGCCGGCCGGGCCGCGCTCGGGCGGGTCTCCAGCGGCTGGCGGGACGAGGCGCGGGCGCTCGCCGGCGCGCTCCGGGCCGCGGGCGGCAACGCCTCCCTGGCCCTCGACCTCTACCTGGAGGCGGCCTGGCCCTACGCCGTGGCCGACTGGCGCGCGGGGCGCGCCGGCGCCGCGGGCGCCCTGGAGGCGCCGCTGGCGGTGCGGCCCGGGGACCTCGGCCTCGACGAGCTGGTGCGGATCGCGCGCCCCACGGCCGAGGAGCAGGAGGCCGACCGCCAGCGCGCGGAGCGCGCGCGCCCCACCCTCGTCGAGCTGCCGCCGGACGACCCGGCGCCGGCGCCCCCGGCCTGCGGCGCCCGCCCCGACCTGGAGGCCGCGCTGCGGGCCGGCCGGGCCTTCGGCCAGGAGCCCGCGGCCCTGTCGGCCCTGGTGCTCGAGGCCTACGCGCGGGAGGCCGAGCGCCACCGGCTCACGCCGCCGCCCGGCGCGGGCGGGGACCCGCTGGTGCCCACCACGCTCGCCACCTGGGAGCCCGGGGACGAGCCCGGCCGGGTGGACTGGGTGGCGTCGCTCGGGCGGGCCGGGGTGGCCATCCCCGGGCTCACCCTGCTCGCGCGCGAGCGCGAGCCCGACGAGGCCGGCGGGCCCGCCGCGCGGCCGCCCTGGCTGGAGGTGTACATCGACTCCTCGGGCTCCACGCCGGACCCCTCGCGCGCCTGGAGCGAGCTCGCCTTCGCCGGCTTCCTGCTCGCCCGGGCGGCCCTGGAGGCCGGCAGCCGGGTGCGCCTGGTGCAGTTCTCCGGGCCCGGCCAGGTGCGCGCCATGCAGGAGTTCAGCGCCGACCGGCGGGCGGTGGAGCGGGCGCTGCTCGAGCACCTGGGCGGCGGCACGCGCTTCCCCTTCGACGAGCTCGCCCGCAGCCTGGAGCGCTTCCGGCCGCTCGGGCGGGTGCAGCGCGTGCTGCTGTCGGACCGGGACTTCCTGTCGAACGTCGCCCAGGCCCGTCCCGGGGACGGCGCGCTCGCGGCCCTCACCCGAGCCGCGCGGGCGCCCTCGAGCTTCACCGCCGTGCTGAACCTCCCGGGCGGGCCCCCGCCCCTGCCGCCCGGGCTCGCGGCCACGGGCATCGAGATCCTCTCCATCCAGGACTGGAACGCGCTCCACGGGGTGGCCGCGGCCCTCGGCCGGCGGCTGTTCGGCCCCTGACCCGCCCCGGCCCCGCGCTCAGGGCACGCAGCCGCCGCCCGTGGCGGGCGCAGCGGCGGGACGGCCGCGGCCGGTCTCGGGCTCCTCGGGGGTCCACTCGGCGATGCCCTCCTCCTCGACCTGGCAGCGGCCGCGGCAGGTCCAGGTGGCGTGCGCGTTGTAGTCCCAGCCGAGCAGCCGCGAGCCGCCCCCGGCCTCGGTGGTGATCAGGAAGTCCTTCTCCACGAAGCCGAAGCCGTCGGCGCGCTCGGCCTGGCTGGGCTTGTCGCCGCGCGAGGGGTCCACCGGCACCCAGCCGTAGGGCGGCAGGTACACCTCCACCCAGCGGTGGTACACGTCGTCGTACGAGGCGTCGTCCTGGCGCACCACCAGGGAGCCCACCCAGCGCGCCGGCAGGCCGGCCGCCCGGCACAGGGCGATGAACACGAAGGCGTACTCGGAGCACGAGCCGGTGCCGCGCTGGAGCACCTTGGGGGCCGCGTCCCAGCCGCCCACCAGCTCGTAGCGCATGCGCTCGTGGACATGGCGGTAGATGCCGCGGGCGATCCAGTAGGGGTTCCTCTCCTGGCCGACCGCCTCCCGGAGCGCGGCCGCGAAGACCGGGCTCTTCACCTCGAGCTTGAGGGCGTCGCCCAGGTAGCGCCGGCGGATGTCGGCCGGGATCTTCCACAGCTCCTGGACCCGCTCGGGCCAGATCACCAGGCGCACCGCCTGCGCCCGCAGCCGGGCCACGAGCCGGGCCCGGGCCACGCCCCCAGGAGGCAGCGCCTCCCAGCGCAGCCGGACCGCCCGCTGGCCCCACTCGTCCTCCTCCACGCGGCCGCCCGCGGGCTCGACCTGCACCTCTCCCAGGAGCTGCTGGGTGTCCCGGTCGCGCGGCAGCGCCAGGTGGATGACCACCTCGGGCAGCGGATCGGGGCCCAGGGCGCGCACCTCGTGGGTGAACTGCACCCGGGCCAGGCGGGGCGCGCCCTCCGCGAGCGGCCCGTCCGCGCCGCGCTCGAGCGCGTCCAGCCGGTCGGCCTGGTAGTCGACCGCCCAAAGCCTGGCGCCGTCGAAGGCCAGGCCGGTGGTGTGGGGCCCCGGCGCGGGCAGGCTGACCACCACCTCGCCGCGCGCGGTCTCCAGGGCGAACAGCCGGTCGAGCAGCCGGTCGGCCACCCACAGGTAGCGCCCGTCCCAGGCCAGCGCGTCCACGCTCCGGGAGGGGAAGGCGATCTCGTGCAGCGTGGTGCCGTCCTCGGGGTCCACGCGGTGGATGGCGCGGGTGGCGTCGTCGGAGACCCACAGGGCCTGCCCGTCGAAGGCCAGGGCGCGGGGGGCCTTGACCGGCGCGGGGATGCTGCGGGTCACCAGGCCGTCGGCCGGGCGCAGGCGGAAGAGCCGGGCCGCGAGCACGTCCGCGCACCACAGCTCCGCCCCGTCGAAGGCCAGCCCCGCCGGCCTCCGGCCCGGGCTCTGCCAGCGCGCGCCCGCCTGGCCCGTGGCGGGGTCCACGGCCACCAGCTCGTCCAGGCCGTGGTCCGCGAGCCACAGCCGCGCGCCGTCCCAGGCGAGCCCGGTGGGGGTGTTCAGCGGGGCGGGCAGCGAGCGCACCACCTGGCCCGGGGCGGGCCCGGCCGGGGCCGCGGCGGGGGGCAGGAGCAGGCAGGCGAGCACCCACGGGGCGAGCGGAGCGCGCATGGTCCAGGACCTCCGGGGTCGGGCGTGTCAGGCCCGGATGCTAGCATCCTGGCTCAGCCGCGGGCAACGCGCCCCGCTTGACTCCAGGCGGATCGCGTGCTGTCCTGCGTGGGCACGAATCCAGGAGGTGCCGCATGGCGGCCAGCGTGAACAAGGTGATCCTGCTCGGCAACCTGGGCGCGGACCCCGAGACCCGCTACGGCCAGAGCGGCTCGGCCATCACCAACTTTCGCCTGGCCACCAACGAGCGCTTCACCGATCGCTCCGGCCAGGCCCAGGAGCGCACCGAGTGGCACCGCGTGGTGACCTTCGGCAAGCTGGCCGAGATCTGCCGGGACTACCTGGCCAAGGGCCGCACGGTGTACGTCGAGGGCCGCATCCAGACCCGCAGCTGGGACGACAAGGAGGGCCAGAAGCGCTACAGCACCGAGATCGTGGCGCAGACCGTGCAGTTCCTCGGCGGCGGCGGCGGCCGGGCCCAGGGCGGCGGGGGCGGCGGCGGCGCCCGGCCCTCCGGGGGCAAGCCGGCCCAGGGCGGGGACGACTACGGCCCGCCCGACGGCCCGGACGGCGGCTACGATCCGGGGGCTCCCCCGCCCATCTCCGACGACGACGTGCCGTTCTAGCGCCCGCCTCAGAACTCGTACGCCAGCGCCACGCCGAGGTCGACCGCGATGCTCCAGGCCTGGAGGCCCGCGAGCCGCAGGTAGCCGAGGTTCTCGGTCTGGGTGGGGACGGGATCGTAGCCCAGGTTCACGTAGCCGTTCACCCGCCCGCCCGCCCGCAGCCCGAGCACGAGCCGCGAGGTGAGGTACAGGTTGGCGCCCACCCCCAGGCTGGCCGCGATGCCCTTGCCCTCGACGGTGGCGTCGATGGAGCCGAGCGAGGCCTGCTTGTCCCACAGCAGCACGAGCCCGAGCCCCAGGTAGGCCACCGGCTGGATCCAGGAGTCCTGGTTGAACGCCCCGAGCAGCTGCAGGCCGAGGTCGAGCAGGGCCACCTTGCGCTCGGTGTCCGACTCCACGTGGCCGCCGAGGTCCGCGCCCACCACGGCCGACAGCGTCAGCCAGTCGAGGAAGTTGTAGCCCAGCGCGAGGTTCAGCCGGGCGCCCAGGCCCACGTCGTCGATCGACCCGCTGACCGCGTCCGCGTAGGCCTGCAGCGACGGCTCCACCTCGCCGCGGGTGTAGGCCGGGGTGTGCAGCCCCACGCCCAGCCCGACCACGAGCGGCAGCCGCCCCTTGCGGTGGCCGGGGGGGACGAAGAAGCCCTCGGGCTCGGCGGCCTCCGCGCTCACCGAGGCCCGCGCCGCGCCGCCCGCGCACAGCCCCTGGACGAGCTCGCGGGCCGCCTCGGGCAGCGCCGCCACGAGCTGATCCTCGGCGCCGGTGATGCTGCGCGAGACGCCGCGGACGATCTCCACCTTGCGCACGTCGAGCAGTTTCAGGTTGAGCAGGTAGGTCTGGCCGAACAGGCTCAGGTTGCCCGACACCAGGTACTGCACCCCGAGCGCGCCGCCGAGCTCGGCCATGCAGGAGTCGTTGTCGCAGCCCAGCAGCTTCCGGTTCTCCTCGAGCGAGAGCACCGCGCCGATGTCCGACTTGCCCACCACCTTGAGATCGCCCGCCTGGCGCAGGGAGTTGGCCAGCATGTCCGTCAGCGCCTCCATGCGCGCCGCGTCCACGCCGCCCTTGCTGCTGAAGTCCATGACCGCGATCGACAGGCGCTCGCCCGGGTCCGAGGGCCCGGCCTCCGCGGGTGGGGCGAGCAGGGCGCCCAGGCAGGCGAGCACCAGGAAGAGCACGCGGGCGCGCATGGGACCTCCCGTCGCAGACGGCATCGGGGGGATTGTAGTGCAAGCTCCTCCGAGGCCACAAGAAGCTGGACGCAGCGCCGCCCCGGGGGGAGGCGCCCCGGGGCGGCGAGGCCCCTGGACGGGGGCCGCGGGATCGCGGTCAGTCGGCGCAGCGCCCGAGGGCGCAGGCCATGCCCGCCGGGCAGTCCACGTCGCAGGCGCACTCGAGCGGATCGTCGCAGAAGCCGTCCAGGCACACCTGGCCCGCGGGGCACTCGGCGTCCTCGCAGCACGGCACCCGGCACTGGCCGTCCACGCACTCCTCGCCGGTCGGGCAGTCGGCGTTGAAGCGGCACTCGGGCGGGATCTCGGACAGCTCGCGGCACACGCCGCACTCGCAGAACCAGCCCGGGCCGCAGTCCGCGTCGGTTGCGCACAGCGCCCGGCAGCGCGCGTCGATGCACAGGTGCCCCGCGGGGCACTCGGCGTCCCGCAGGCACTCCGGCTCCGGCCGCGGCCGCTCCTGGCAGACGAACTCCAGGCACTGCTGGTCGGGCGGGCAGTCGGCGTCGGCGCCGCACAGGGCCCGGCAGGCGCCGTCCAGGCACACCAGGCCCGCGGGGCAGTCGGCGGTCAGCGCGCAGGTGTTCTCCGGCTCGGCCACGCACACGTGCGCCTCGCACAGGAAGCCGTCCGGGCAGTCCGAGTGGAGGTGGCAGAGGGTGACGCACAGGCCCTCCAGGCAGACCTGGGAGCCCGGGCACTCCGCCGAGCTCTGGCAGCTCGTGGGCCCCGGGTCCTGCGGCCGGCACTCGCCCTGCTCGCACTGCTCGCCGTCCGCGCAGTCGGCGTGGCTCGCGCAGCCCGCGGGCACGCAGGCCCCGCCGTGGCAGGCCATCCCCGCGCCGCAGTCCGCGTCCGCCTGGCACTCGACGGCCAGGCAGGCGCCGCCCACGCACAGGCTCATGGGCGGGCAGTCGGCGTCCGACTGGCAGGCCGGGGGCTCGTCGCCCATGCAGGCGTTCTGCAGGCACAGCGCCCCGGACGGGCAGTCGCCGTCCGCCCAGCACTCGACCCCGGGGACCACCCAGCAGCCCGCGCAGTCGCACCGGTAGCAGCCCTGGGCGTCGCAGTAGGCCCGGTCGCAGATCGGGGTGGGCGCGCAGCGGCCGCCCAGGCAGGACTCGCCTTCGGCGCACTGCCCGTCGACGTGGCAGCCCTCGACGCAGCTTCCGGCCGAGCAGATGCGCCCCGCGCCGCACTCCTCGTCCGTGTAGCAGGCCTCGTACACGCAGGTGCCGTTCAGGCAGCGCTCGCCCGCGTAGCAGTCGCTGTCCTGGCCGCAGGCGGGGTACAGGCTGTAGACCGGCCAGCAGCCCGAGCAGTCGCACTCGTAGCAGGCGCTCTCGTCGCAGTAGAAGCTGTAGCAGTCGTCGGGGTAGCAGTCGCCGTAGCAGCAGTCGCCGTAGCACTCTTCGCAGTCGTCCCACAGGCAGATCGGGCAGCCCGCCAGACCGAACGACAGGGCCAGGATCATCGCCGCCGCGCACGCCATCCGGGTTCTCATGGGTACACTCCTCCTGTCCGGCCCGTGCCTCACGGGCCGACGTTCCAGGGCCACCAATCCCGCGTCCAGCGAGCGGCGGAGTTAGCACGGGCCATGCCAGACCTGGCCGGCCCTGACTTTATCCTGGCGAATCAACACCCTGCGCGTCAGCCCGCGCCGGAGCGGCTGGAGGCCCCCTGACTCCAGCGACCTGGAAGGCCTGACAAACGGATCGCACCCGCGCCGCGGGCCCACTTGACTTCCAGGGAATTTGCTTTACAGTGCAGCGGGATACGAGAAGAGCGCACGCACGGGCAGCTCCGCTCTCTGGACCGCAGACGTGGTCCGGCCTTCACAGGGGGTGTTCCACATGGGAACAGCGACCTCTCCCGGATCGGGGACCGACAGGCTCGAGGACGTGCCCCGCACGGGCGCCGTGGTCTGGCTCCTGTTCCTGGGGTTCCTGTTGCCGCCCGCCCTGCTGGTGTGGTTCGGCCGCACCCTGGGGCCGCTCCCCCACCAGACGCTCTGGAGCGTGCTGCTCGGGCTGCCCGCGGTGCTGCTGCTCGCCATGCTGCCGCGCAAGTACAGCCTGGACGCCGAGGCGCTGGTGATCCACGGCTACCTCTACCGCCTGCGGGTGCCGCGGGCGCGCATCCGCGCCGTCCAGCCGGTCTCCGCGCTGCGGGCCATGCTCCACCCCGGCTCGATGTTCTGCTCCGATCCGCGCCGGGCGCTGGCGGTGGACCGGGACCGCGGCCCGCGGCTGGTCATCTCCCCGACCCGGCCCGGCCCGTTCCTGGCGCTCGACCCGGGCGCGGGGCGCAGGGAGGGGCCGCCGTGAGCGCCGGGGGGGTTCGTCCGGCCCTCTTCGCCCAGCAGGGCTGGTACCCGGCCGGCGAGGCGGCCTGCCGCGCGGCCCTGGAGGGCTACCGCCGGAGCTTCCCCGGCCGGCCGACGGCCCGGCTGGCGGGCGTCCTGCCCCACGCGGGCTGGGCCTACTCGGGCCGCCTGGCGACCTGGACCGTCGCCGCGCTCGAGGCGGCCGCGCCCGAGGTGGTGTTCGTCTTCGGCGGCCACCTCGGGCCGCGCGATCGGGGCGCGTGCATGACCCAGGGCGCGTTCGGCACGCCGCTCGGGGCCGTGCCGGTCGAGGAGGCGCTGGCCGAGGAGCTGACCGCGCGCTTCGGGCTCTCGCGCGAGACGCCCGGGGACTTCGAGCCGGACAACACCCTGGAGCTGCAGATGCCCATCCTGCGGGCCACCTGGCCGGAGGCGCGGGTGGTGGCGGCGCGGGTGCCGCCCGGGCCGCTGGCCCTGGAGCTCGGCCGCGTCGCCGCCGAGCTGGCCGGGCAGCGCGGGCTGGCGAGCGTGGCCCTCGGCTCGACGGATCTGACCCACTACGGGCGGAGCTACGGCTTCACCCCCCGGGGGCTGGGCGCGGAGGCCCTGCGCTGGTCGAAGGAGGAGAACGACCGCCCGTTCCTCGAGCACCTGCGCGCGGGCCGGCCGCAGGAGGCCGTGGCGCACGCGCTGCGCCACCGCTCGGCCTGCTGCCCGGGCGCGGCGGCCGCGGCCGTCTCCTTCGCGCTGGCCCGCGGGGCGCAGGCCGGCGCGCTCGTCGAGCACACCACCAGCCACGAGGTGGAGGGCCGGGGCGGCGAGCCCGCCATGTGGGTGGGCTACGCCGGCCTGGTGTTCTGAGGTCACTTGCCGGGGAGCTGGAACAGCGCGTCGGGCAGATCGCGGCTGGCCTCGACGGACACGGCCTCGCACAGCTCGACCGGTTTCCCGTCGCGGTGCACCTCCAGGCCGGCGGGGAACCACTCGCCGGTGGTCCGGCTGCCCCAGTCGCGCCAGACCAGATCGACGATCGAGGAGCCGTCGCGCACCATCAGGCGGAGCGGCAGGAAGGTCTCCTTGTCCAGCCAGAGCTGGGGCCGGTCGCGCTGCGACTCCTTGGCCCCCAGCACGTAGGCGACCCGCGAGGCGAAGCGGCTCAGGGTGTCCACCTTGGTGTTCACCTTGACCGCGGCCAGCAGCCGCTCGTAGCGCTCCCCGCTCACCGCGCCGTCGGCGAAGTACAGGTACTGCAGGTAGGCCCACTCGGGGCGCTCCTCGACCTTGCCGTCCGGCCGCCGCAGCCTGCACTTGCCGGCCCGGCACACCTCGACCGAGCCGTCGGCCCGCTCGCGGCGCACCAGCCCGGCCACCTTGAGGTAGAGCTGCTCGGTCTGCGGCTGGCCCCCCTCGGGGGTGCAGCGCAGCTCGACCGCCAGGCGCTCGACGCGCACGGCCTTGCGCTTCTCGGCCATCTGCTCCATGAGCCAGTCGAGGTGCGGGATGTAGGCCAGGGCCGGCCCGCCCGCGAGCAGCGCCAGGAGCCCGAGCCAGGGGGTGCGCCGGGAGCGCATCACGCGCCTGACCTCCTCAGCCGGCCAGGTCGGCCAGCAGCGCCTTCAGGAAGGCGTAGAACTTCTCCACCGAGCCGATGTGCACGCGCTCGGAGGGGGAGTGCGGGGACTCGATCTGCGGGCCGAAGGAGAGCATGTCCATGCCGCCGCACTTCTCGCCGATGATGCCGCACTCGAGGCCCGCGTGGATGGCCTTCACCTCGGCGGCCTTGCCCATGGCGGCCAGGTGCACCCGCCGCGCGCGCGCGAGCACCTTCGAGTCCAGGTCCGGCTGCCAGCCGGGGTAGCCGCCCTTGTCCACGGGCGTGGCCCCGGCCAGGCGGGCCACGGCGATGATGCCGGCCTGCACGGCGCCGAGCGCGGGCATGACGGAGGAGCGGCTCGACTCGAGCAGGGAGGCCTTGCCCTTCTCCAGGCGCACGACCGCCAGGTTGGTCGAGGTCTCCACCAGCCCGGGCACGGCCTGGCTCATGGCCAGGAGCCCGTGCGGCAGCGCCAGCACGAGGTCCAGGAGCGCGTCGCGCGAGCCCCGGCTGAGCGGCCGCCCGGCGGCCCGGACCTTGGAGATCTCCAGGCTGACCCCGGGATCGGTCTTGCCGAACATGGCCGCCAGATCCGCGCGCGTGGCCTCGATCAGGTGGTTGGCGGCCTTCAGCCCGGTCGCCTCGAGCAGCACCACCGCCTCGGCCTCGCGCGGGATGGCGTTGTGCTTGTCGCCGCCGCCGAGCTCGACCAGCCCGAAGGAGGCCACCGCCCGCAGGCGGCCGAGGAACTGCGCCAGGAGCTTGAGGGCGTTGCCCCGGCCGGCGTTGATGTCGAGGCCCGAGTGGCCGCCCAGGAGCCCGGCCACCCGGATGCGGTAGGGCTTGCCCTTGCCCGCGGCCCGCTTCACCGAAAGCTCGATCACGGTGTCCCGGCCGCCGGCGCAGCCGACGTACAGGGAGCCCTCCTCCTCGGAGTCGAGGTTCAGCAGCGTCTTGCCGCGCACGAAGCCGGGCCGCAGCCCGCGCGCCCCGGTCAGCCCGGTCTCCTCCTCCACGGTGCACAGCAGCTCGAGCGGCCCGTGGGTGGCGGAGGGGTCCTCGGCCACGGCCATGGCGGCCGCCAGGCCGACCCCGTTGTCCGCGCCCAGGGTGGTGCCCTGCGCCCCGAGGTGCTCGCCGCGGCGCACCACCGGGATGGGATCCCGCTCGAAGTCGTGCGGGGAGCTCGTGTCCTTCTCGCCCACCATGTCCAGGTGGCCCTGGAGCACGACGGTCGGGGCGCCGGCCTTGCCGGGCGAGGCGGGCACGCGCACGATCACGTTGCCGACCGCGTCCTGCTCGGCCTCGAGCTTCCGGGCGCAGGCCCAGTCCAGCACGTGCTGCGCGGCGGCCGCCTCGTTGCCCGAGCAACGCGGGATGCGGGTGAGGGCCTCGAAGTGCCGGAAGACCAGCTCGGGCTTCAGTCCGTCGAACGGCGCCGCCATGGCTAGGCTCTCCTTGTTCGGGTGATCGCTTCGGCCTGCCATCCAACCCCAGGGTGGCGTGGGTGTCAAGGCGCCTGGGGCTCGAGGACGGTCCCGCGCAGCGAGTCGAGCAGCCCGCCCGCGCGGGCCAGGCAGCGGGCCGGCTGCCGCTCCCCGCAGGTCGAGAACAGGCGGCGCGCGAGGTGCACCAGGGGATCGCGCCCGGGCTCCCCGGCCGGCCCGGGCCGGTAGCGGATGGCCGCGGCGTCGGCCGCCTCGCCCTCGGCCACGGGCGCCGCGCGCACGTCCAGCGGCACGCCGCGGCCGTGCAGGTAGCGGCTCCCGGCGGCCACGTACTGGGCGATGCTCAGCTTCAGCTGGAAGCCGTGCGGCAGGTCGTAGAGCACCTCGACCGTGCCCTTGGCGAAGGTGGGCTCCCCCAGGACCAGCGCGCGGCCCTGGCCGCCCAGGGCGGCCGCCACGAGCTCGGCGCCCGAGGCCGTGCCGCGGTCCACCAGCACGGCCAGGGGGACCTCCAGGAGATCGCCCGGCCGGCCTTGGCCGCCTGCGCCTGGCGCTCCTTGCGGGTCTGGGTGGCCACGATCTCTCCCCCGGCCAGGAAGTGGTCGGCGACCGCGACCGCCTCGGCCATCAACCCGCCCGGGCAGCCCCGCAGGTCGAGCACCACCAGGCCGACCCCGGGGCCCATGCGCGCCAGGGCCTGGACGAGCTCGTCCCGCGTGCCCTTCTGGAAGCCCCGGATCCGCACGTAGCCCACCCCGCCCGCCAGCAGGCTGGCCTCCACCGCCTGGATGCGGATCACCTCACGGGTCAGCACCTCCCGGCGCGAGGCGCCGCCCGGCGGCGCGAACTCGACCTCGACCCGGCTGCCCGGCGCCCCGCGCAGCAGCGCCACCGCCTGGTCCAGCGCCAGGTCCTCCACCGACCGGCCATCGACCGCCAGGATGAGCCAGCCGGGGCGGACCCCGGCCCGGGAGGCCGGCGTGCCATCCACCGGGGCGATCACCACCAGGCGGTTGTCCTTGCGCTGCAGCACCATCCCCAGCCCGCCGAACGCGCCCTGGGTGGAGACGCGGATCTCCTCGACCTGGCGC
>Ga0116143_10004744_pt1 | contig 12735 bp, 15 predicted proteins | sample AD_UKC034_MetaG_FD_89745 | JGI IMG/M metagenome (GOLD analysis project Ga0116143, IMG submission 89745) | Active sludge microbial communities of municipal wastewater-treating anaerobic digesters from USA - AD_UKC034_MetaG | ecosystem: Engineered > Bioreactor > Anaerobic > Digestate | place: USA...
CAGGTCAACCCTATTTCGAGAGCTCCAATTTCTGGTAAAACATGCCATTATCAACAAATCAATACTTGCAGGAGTTGAGTACTACGAAGTGCCCCATCATCATCACCATTTGGTGTGCGTTCAGTGCCGAGCCATTACAAAAATAGAAATTAATGACAAACTCCACATGCAAGAAGATCAACTTAACAAAGCATATGATTTTCATATCACCAATCACACTCTGGAGTTTTTCGGATACTGTAAGTCGTGTCAACACACCATATTATAATTTTCTTTACTGATATGAAACGTTATCTTGTTGCATTAGTCGCTTTTCTCGTAACCATCTTAACAGTAATTGCAGTATTCACGTGGCAAAATAATCAAAATTCTTCTCAGTCATCTGAAAAAGATCTAGATGTGGTGACGACAATATTTCCACTCTATGACATGGTGCGAACAATAGGAGGAGACAGCGTGCGCGTATCAATGCTTATCCCACCTGGTGTTGAGATACACCACTTCGAGCCGACTCCCTCAGACATCATATCTATATCAAAAAGTGATGTGTTCATCTATTTAGGTGACTATCTAGAGCCATGGGCTCAAGATGTGGTGCAGCCACTGAACAAAGATGCAAACCAAATACTTGCGGCAGGACAAACCATTAATCTCCTTGATGGCGTTGCACATCATGAAGCCGAAGAAGATGGGCATGAGGAAGATGTCGAACATGCAGACGAACACGAACATGAGCAAGACCCTCATGTGTGGTTGGATTTTGAAAACACCGCAACCATGACAACAATAATCGCCGACCGTCTGAGTATGCTTGATCCCGATAATGCAGGCTACTACCGCGCAAATGCAGATGCACATCGCGCAAAACTTCAGGCGCTTGATGAAACATACAGACAAACATTATCAACGTGTCAAAGTAACACCATCATCTACGGCGGACACTATGCATTTGGATATCTCGCCAATCGATATGGGTTGTCATACATGGCTGCGCAGGGATTTTCACCCGATGCAGAGCCCACTGCGACTGATATTGCGCTCCTCGCGAGACAAATCAAAGACAACAATATTCGCTATGTCTTTTATGAAAAGCTGGAAAGTGAACGAATTGCCATGACGCTCACAAAAGAAACAGGCGCAACGCTTCTTGCTCTGCAAGCGGCGCACAATGTAAGTGCAAAAGACTTGGACAAGGGCACCACATTTATTGATATGATGAATGACAATCTTTCAAATTTACGCACAGGGCTCTCGTGTACATATGAATAAAAAACCATTAGTTGCAATATCACATTTGTCCGTTAGCTATCATGATCAACAAGCGGTCAGCGATATCTCATTTGAGATATATGCATCTGACTTTGTCGGATTGGCGGGCCCCAACGGTGCCGGCAAAACCACGCTGCTTCGCACCATACTCGGCTTGGAGAAGCCAACACATGGCTCTGTGTCGCTTTTTGGAAAAGATCAAAAAGAATTTCGTGCATGGCATACCATCGGCTATCTTCCCCAGCAAAAAACGTCCGTCAATCATCTGTTGCCCGCTACAGTTGAGGAAGTGGTTGCGCTCAGCATCCCCGACTCATGGGATAGGAGGACAGTAAGGGAGTCTGTTAGAGCGGTGCTTAACGAGCTAGGCATTACTCACCTATCTCACAAGCTCTTTTCCACCTTGTCTGGCGGCCAAAAACAGCGGGCGCTTCTTGCCCGAGCACTTGTTACCAAGCCGGCGCTTTTGTTTTTAGATGAGCCCTCCGCCGCACTTGATCCGCAAGCTCGAGACACCTTCTTTGCGCTACTTAAAAAACTCAACAAAGAACAAGGCACTGCCATTGTTTTGGTCACGCATGATGCAGGATATGTCGGCGCATACGCCAACAAGCTGTTATACATTGATACTCACCTCATATACTTTGGAGACTTCGCTCATTTTTGCCAATCTGAACAGATGAATAAGTACTTCGGGCCACATGATCATCATATTATTTGCCATCAACACACATAAAAATGGATATCATCAGCTTACTCCAATACGATTTTGTGCACCGGGCATTTTTAGTTGGCGTTTTTGTATCAATCATTAGTGGGACGTTAGGGCTCTTTTTGGTGCTTCGCAAGATGTCGCTTTTGGGCGATGGGCTGGCGCATGTGAGTTTCGGTGCCGTCACACTTGGTTTATTTGTAGGCATCTATCCCTACACCATATCAATCCCCCTTACCATTTTAGGCGCACTGCTCATGGTGTATCTCAACCACAAAGCGCGCGTCTACGCTGATGCCGCCATCGGCGTTGTGTCTGCGGCATCCATAGCTGCAGGTGTCATACTTGCTAGTAAATCCAAAGGATTTAATACCGACGTGATGAGCTATTTATTTGGCAATATTCTCACCGTCCGCATTGATGAAGTGATTGTCGTTGCGGTTCTTGCATTGGGAGTAGTAACCGTAGTGATCCACTACTATCGCGTACTCTTTGCCACCACATTTGACGAAGAGTATGCACGCACATTGGGTATACACACCCAGGTAGTTAATGCCGTGCTCGTCACGTGCACAGCACTCACCATTGCTTTGTGTATTAAAGTGATTGGTGCATTTCTTATCTCATCTGTTCTAATTATTCCTGCCGTCACGGCACTTCAGCTTGGCGCAAGCTTCAAACGAACACTGATATACAGTGTGTGTTTTGCGCTTATTTCGATGATAGGTGGCATAATGCTTTCACTTCTCACCAACACCCCCACCGGTGCAACCATAGTGCTGGTTCATGTAGCAACATTGGGGGCAGTGCTCACCGTAATGCGAGTACGCTAAAGTGCGGTGCTTGCCATATACACCACATACGCAACATACAAGGCAATAAGCACCAGCCCGGCGCGCCTCCCAATAGTCCACTTTCTGACGATAAGAACAAAAAGAATTGCCACAACCGTCGCAAACAATAGAAAGACACTGCTTAATAAATTATCTGTGCCAACCGCGATGGTGCCACCATTAATGAGCAGATATATCATCCATGGAAAGCCCAGTGCGAATAAGATGTCGAATATGTTTGAGCCGACCGCATTACTCACCGCCATATCCCCCCTACCTTGCCGGGCGACTACAACCGAGGAAAGAAGATCGGGAATGGAGGTGCCTGCTGCAAGCACCGTTAAGGCAATGATGGTTGGATTAATCTGTAAAATTTGCCCGACACCAACCGCCGCCTCAACAAGCAAATAACTTAAAAATGCCAGCGAAACAATCGAGGCGCCGAAGGTAATCAGGTACTTCTCAGGATGTTTTTGAGGATCGGGAATGATGAGCCCCAATAAATTTTTTGAAAATTGAGCGAGCTTATTTTTTGCTACCGATTTCTCAAGAAGCTCAATAGGGTTTTGATCTGTATACGGGAGTATTTTTTTCCATTGCGTGACCACCCAAATGTATATTGCATACACCCCAAGAAAGAGTGCCGCCTCAGCCAACACCACCTTGCCGTCCCAAAAGACAGCAAGAACTAATATGATAGAAAAAGAATAAAACACCAGGTCGCGTATCACGGGTTGCCAGGTGAGCTTGGCTTGGCGAAATGTTGCAGATGCGCCGATAATAACCAAAATGTTAAAAATTGCAGATCCGACAATCGTACCAGCACCAATGTCGGCATGCGATCCGGGGCGAAACACAGCGAAAAGTGCCGTAAAGAGTTCGGGAGCACTTGACCCTACCGCCATAAATGTGGCGCCAGCAACATCTGAGGGAAGGCGAAGTTTATGTGAAATGATGTCAAGTGACTCTACAAAAAAGTCTTCACATACGACCGCAAGCAGATAAAATAATGCAACAAGAGCAAAGATAAGCAGAATGAGCATAGGGTTTACTGTGGTGAAACGATAAGAAAAATTAAATTACGCCTTCTTTCTGGGATTGTAATGCTTTTGTGTGCTCGCGCTCAAATTTTTTATCGCCAAGATCGCCGACCTGTTCTTTAGTGATCTGCAATTTTTCCAAAACTAAGACCACTACAAGCCCAAACAGAAATAACACTATAACACTAATGAAACTTGTATCAAATTGAGCTGGGAACACATTGTTTTCTATGAGTGGCACGACATCTCCATGGCTATTGACTCGTGTCGCAACAACTTCTTTCCATGGCCAAATCTTACGAAGTGACCCTAACATAAAACCCGTTAAGATGGCCACAACAATATCGTGATGCTTGCGAAATAGATAGCTCAATACACGAGAAAAGAGTGCAAGCCCCACTGCGCAACCGAGTGCAAAAACCACAAGTGTAATAATGTCTCGATTGTTGACGGCAGAAAGAATCTGCTCATACTTACCCATGATGACCAAAAGAAACGAGCCAGAAACGCCCGGCAAGATCATGGCACAAATGGCAATGGCGCCGCTTACAAAGAGTGCAAGAAGTGTGTTTGGTGTTTCAACCGGAACGGCACCAACGATGATATACGCCAGCACCGCAGTGACACCAGCGGCAATATAATCGTGCATGTCCCATGTCACTACTCGTTTGCTCACTACATAAACGGAAGCTAATACAAGGCCAAAAAAGAATGCCCATAAAAACTGCGGATACGTATTCAGCAGGTATGCAAATGCTCGGGCAAGAGTGAAAATGGCAGTCATAAGCCCCAGCCCAAGAGGTATGACAAATCGAAAAGGTACTGACTGCCAAGCAGCCCGCCACTTTCCTTGTAAAAATAATTTCAACGTAGTACCACTTACTGTTTTGATGCTCTGGATAAGCTCTTCATAAATTCCCATCAAAAAAGCCACAGTTCCACCCGATACTCCCGGCACGATGTCAGCCGCACCCATGGTAAAGCCGGTCAAAAATAATCGAAAAAAACGATTGTTTCGTATCCATGATCGTATAGATGGTTTATGCATAAGACTCTTAGTATAGTAGAAAATTGTAAAATAGTTCCTCTTACGATCGGACTCTGGCAAGATAGTCATGCAGTAAGCTCATTAAGATTTTCGGCACTTTTTGCATGGTTGACGCATCCTGCACATATGCGATGCGAATTTGTGACCTCCCGGGGTCTTTCGCATAGTTTGATTGTGTGTAAAAACCTGACATGGGAGAAAGAAGCAATGTAAACATTTCTCCTTCAATTTCACAGCCACCTTTTTGCGCACAAAATACACAAAAATCATGCGCTTCAAATGACTCGGGCACGAGCGCCCGTACATCAACAACACAGTAGAGTGAAGATTCGGGAGCAGTAACGATTAATCGAGGCTCACTCGTTTGCAATCCTTGTACAAGCGCACGACTCATGGTTTCATAATATGTTCGCTGTATGGCAAACCACTCATGCAGTTTTTCCACGTTCTCATGAGCAATCGCTCCAAATATATATTGCCCTATCGCACTGGCACAAAGCGTCACCGTGTGTTCTGCCACTGTTTGCGTATGCAAGAGCTCATTATCCGTGACCATGGCGCCTATGCGCAACCCACACGCGTTCCAAACTTTTGATACGCTCTCAATACTCACTCGCTTGCCTTCAATGCCGGGCACCTTTGCCGTGTCAATGCGCCACACCGACGCAAGCTTCTGCGCACCGTAGTGTAGTTCACGATACGCTTCATCACTTACCATCCATATATCATGGCGCACACAGAGAGCGGCGAGTGAATCTATGGTGCCTTGATCAAGCATGGTACCTGTCGGATTATCATAGGGAATGATGAGCAATGCACCTGGTCTGTGTGTGGAAATAAGTGCTTCAACTGCATCGACATTAAGTCGGGTAAAGGTTCCATCAGATCCAAGCTCTCGAGGCACCGCAACCACAGGCACACCAACGCGTGATGCCATGGTGTGGTAGTTGGAGTAAATGGGGTCGATAACCAATAGCGGCCTGTTCTTATCACACACACCCAAAATGATGAGCTCCATCGCCTCACTTCCTCCGCTGGTGATATGCGTAAATAGCGCAGTCGTATCAACACCGCTTGCCTCAAGTACACGCTTCATGGCATCATTCGCTTCTGGTGTACCGACTGTTGGAGTGTAGCGCACAATTCCATCTGCAAAGGGGCTCTCGGAAGAGGTTAAGTTGCACATCCGCTTTTGCATTGCGGGATGCATGGGGAGTGAAACATTTCCCACTGCGACATTGATGGCTTTCACACCATCAGTGCGCGATTCAAACGCTATTTGTGCCTGCCGAATTGCAGAGGGCTCGATGTGATGATATCGTGCCGAAAGAACTGGCATATTATACCTTTAACAATTAATTATTTCTTTTATAAACACTCAACGGAATCCGCGACTGTTTTGGCAAACGCGCTGATATCTTCATCCGACTTATGCGAAACACCCAGGAGCGTAAGTGGTGGTGCAAACTTCATCTGACATAACGCAAATGTGCTCTCAAGCGGGCGCAACAGCTCATCTATGGTATAGCGATTGTAGCCTGTTGCCGTATATGCTTCCTCAGGGCCAAAAGCAGAAAGAACCACTTGCACGATTTTCCCTTTAAGCTTATCCCCTCCCTCACCATACGCAAACCCATATTCTAGCACCTTATCTTGCCACTCCTTAAAAAGTGCGGGGGTGGAATACCAATAAAACGGGGTCTGCACAACCACAACATCAGCACGAAGCAAACTTTGCTTCTCGCGCTCCACATCAACGCGCCAATCGGGATATGCTTCATACAGTATTCGCGTTTCAACCCCCTCTTTGCCCTGAAGGGCATTTATGACAACTTTATTTACTCGTGATTTTGCAAGGTTGGGATGGGTGACTATATGATAGATTGATTTCATAGAAACAATGACAAATAGTAATCTGGCCCTATTCTAACATACTCCTCTCCATGAGATGAGCAATACACGAGTCGGGTTTCCGAGCTCATGAGGTACATGATTGACAGAATACTTTCAGTACCCGTTAACCAAAATATACAGCAATAGAATGCTAAACACACCAATCGCTATCAATATCAAAAAATTGCGAAACTCTCACGTGAAAATTCTTTGCCACTATATATGGGGCCCACCCAACTTTGCACAATAGCAATAATAATTGCCACCAGTCCTAATACATAAATTAATAGTGTAGGCTTTTTCTTCATTGGTATTCATGAGATATTGATCACCATTAATCTAGTACAGCTATGAGTTTAAAATAAAGACAAATATGCAATTAATAGTCGTGCCTATGCATGGTAACTCGCTTCTGGCGTGCAGTTCATTGACAGCTTAATATGAGCTAGGGGCAAAGCGCTCTATAAGCGAATTCTCAAAATTAATACTGGCTCCATAACCAGAATCAAGAATAGCTGTTTCGAGTATTTTGTCATACCCAGTTAAAATGGCTATACCTACCAAAATAATCAAAACTCCAAATGCTCGCTTAACATTATCCGCTGTGCCCATGTGACTAGTAATTTTTTTCACCAATTGACCACCAAAGAATGCGATGAGAAGTAGTGAGAATACAAGGCCCATGGTAAACCCTAGAAGATAAACAAAACCCACGAGAAATCCTGCCGGAATAATAGTGGCGATGATAAAAAGATAGGTAGGCGAACAAGTGGTAAAGACCGGACCCAGAGCAAAGCCAATCAGAATATCGCCCGTATAGCTTCGCTTTTTACGCCCCGCGCTAATGGCACTACTCCCAACACTGCTGATTTTTTGCACCAAGGGAATACGCGCCCAAAGTGCTGGAAATACTATAGCTAAGCCGACCATAATAATTATACTGCCCGACAATACGCTCCAAAATGCTGTGGGGACGGCAATAAGAAACGTCGTCGCTTTTAACAACAAAGTAAACACCACAACTGATATTGCCAATGAGCTTATTACAACTATAGCTTTTCTTGATATGCGACGTTCATCATTTCCTGAAGCTCCAATCACAATTGGGAGGAGGGGTAATATACACGGCGCCAAGACCGTGAGTATTCCCGCCAGTATTGCTATGAACAAAAAGACCATATTACTGTATTTGGGAAAGTAGATTTTCAAGCCGTGGACTTCCATTCCATTTTTTGATTTGATTACCGTCTTGATCCACCTGAACCAACGTATGTTGTGTGGTAACGCCGTACTTTTTCTTTAATTCCGTTTCTGAGTCATAATCAACTTTGAGGATGACAACTCCCGACGGGATTGCGCTCAAATTTTGCTCGATATCCTGGCTAAGAGCGCGACAAGAAGGGCACCATGCCGCATGGAAAAACATCACCACATCGTTTGTTGCTGCCAAAGCAATCTTTTCCGCACTATACACCTGATATGATCCTGCTGTTGTGGTAACCGTTTCTTGAGCCGTTGGTTGTTCGGACAGTGATGATTCATTACGTGATGTCTCACTTTGCATTACTGACACATTACTTACAACTTCATTGGTTTTGGACGTCTCTCTATTCAAGGCAAATAATCCCATTACTATAAGTGCGATAATCCCAATTGTAATCATTATAGTTTTTCCCATGGTATTCATTATTAATATATTAAAAAATTAAGTTAAGTATTCAAGTTTCATTCTGAACAACTAAAATTTGAAACAAACTAAAAAGATTGGATTATTATGATAATAACCAAAATATACACAACTTAGCTCTTTCATTGAGGGCTGACCAATAGCCAAAAGTAAATCATAAACCTCACATAATATAGCGGCTTATACGAAGTTTACAACAATACCGAAGATATTGAAAGTAAATTTGGATTATCCTCTAGGCATAACTGATTTTGGCAGTCGTGTCTGCCCGACCAAATTGAAAGCTTTGACAAAATAGCAGGTTTTATCTTATGTATGAAAATGCGATGAGCGAATAGCATATATACTATGCCCAACTTGATCCTTAGTGACTAAAAAGGGCCAATAGTTAGGATGCAACGTGGTCGACCGAAGGGAGAAGTTCAGAATTATTTTTTTTATCAATCATTTGGACATTCAAATTCAACTTCATCTAAAAGTTTTATGTCTTCACAACTCAAGCTCCACCCAATGGCATCTAGGTTTTCTTTGAGATGATTAATACTTGTGGACTTGGGGATAGCAATAATATTCTTTTTGGAAACCAGCCAATTGATAGCAATCTGAGCCTTGGTCTTGCCATACTTCCTAGATAAACCATCAAGCAATGAATTGGGCTTTAGCAAGAAGCCTCTTTCGATAGGCCTATATGCCATTATGATGATATCATTTTCTTGGCAGTAGGGAATAATTTCTGATTCCATATTGATACAGCTACCTACATTGTTAGTATTACGATCAAGATTAATATTTCTTGTGGCAAGGTTATATGGAATTTGATTGGCAACGATTTTATTCTTTGAGTATCTTTGAGCTTCTTGCATTTGCTCAACAGAAAAATTGCTGGCACCAATAAATTTTATCAATCCTTGTTCGACTAAATAATCCATAGCTTTCATCGTTCCTTCTATCGGTATTTCGGGATTCGGAGCATGGATAAGGTAAATATCAATAAAATTTGTTTGCAATTTTTCTAAACTTTTTTTGCAAGAAGCGATTACATCGTCATACTTCAAGTTGGTTTTGAAAACCTTGCTGGTGATAATAAGTTTAGTTCTATCAAAATCTTTTATTGCGTTGCCAATCAATTCCTCAGTGTGTCCAGCACCATAAAGTTCTGCTGTATCAATATGTGAATAGCCCAATTCAATTGCATCCTTGATAGCTTGCACCGCTTTTTCGTCGTTTGATGAATCGGTTTCCATAAAGCCACCGATTCCCCAAGTCCCAAGCCCAATAACAGGAATTTTAAAGATGTCAGTAAGATTTTTATAATCCATAAGCATTGATATGATTATACGTTAATAAAACTATTGATGGAAAGTCCAAATTCCCTTAAATCTTAAAAAAATTAATTCTGAATTTCACATAACGTTCATTTGTATCTGAAGTTTTTGCCCGTTTCATCGGCATTTATTGTCGATTTATTAGTAGCTTTTCAACGTTCGACGTTTGTTGATTAACCACCATTAGAGGGCAAAAATTTGCGTGAAAGATTCTTGATGTTCCTTAATTTTTTTATAAAAGTATCAAGAATCTTGAACCAGATACAAATTGTTAAGTGACCCGAAGGGCAAGGATTTGCTTTCTTCGAGCTTTATTTATTTGTACTTTCGTCAAAGTCCTCCATTCGTCCTTTGTTTCACCTCACCTCAAAAAGCAAATCTGCAGAGTTTCAAAAAAGATAACTAACGGACCTTTTTATATTGGTTTATCGTCCACTTTGGAGCATTGACTAACACAAGTTTTAAATCTTTACCTTCGACCCAATATTTTTCAGCTTTTTTAAAATGATAAACATCACCTGCAATGATTTTGAAATCACCGAATTCTGAGTGTACAACACCTGATCCACCCGTGACATAATATATTCCCTCACAATCCAAATTTGAAACTCTATCAATATCCGGGTATCTTCCATTTATATATGCAGTTGCAAAGCTAAGTAACTTACTTGGGAAATCATAGCCCCAGACGGTACACTGATCAGATTTTGTGTCTTTTTTTGTCTGTGATTTGGAAATTAACATATTTTATAATTAATTAGTTAGTTATCTTTTTTGAAATTTCATTTAACTAGTGTATATACGAATATTTTGCGTATAAACAACTAGAAACATAACATAACTGATATAATCGATACTATCATGCTCATTCCAAAACTGCAACAAGAGATGAAGATATCGGGCTTTAGTGCAAGCACAATTAAATCCTATATCAATTGCGTGAGGACCATATACGCACACTTCAAGAAGCCACTTGATCATATTTCTGCAAACGAATTCAAATCATTTTTAGAGATATTGGCAGACAAAGGATATTCCCCCTATTCTCTCAATCAGTATCACGCTTCATTGAAGTATGTCATGGCAAAAGTGTATGGAAGGCCGTCTCACTTTCATTTCCCTTATGCCAAACGACACAAGAAGTTGCCCATCGTATTGTCACGTGTTGAAATAAGAAAGATTATCAATGCTTCAAAAAACTTTAAACACAAACTTCTGCTGTCGCTTGCCTATGGAGCAGGCTTACGAGTAAGCGAAGCCATATCTTTAAAGGTATGGGATTTAGATTTCGACGAACTCACTATTCATATCAAACAAGCAAAAGGCAAGAAAGATCGAATCAGCATGATCCCGGAGAGTATCATAAGTGAATTGAGGCAAATGGTCGCCGGCAAGGAAAAATCCAATTATGTCTTTGCAAGCGAACGGGGTGGTAAATTATCCACAAGGACGGCTCAGAAAGTTTTTGAGAATGCTTTGAAGGTTTCCGGTATTAGAAAAGACGCCACGTTTCATTCACTCAGACACTCGTTTGCGACCCACTTGCTGGAAAATGGCACCGATGTTCGCTATGTTCAAGAACTGCTGGGGCATCAAAACATAAGAACCACACAACGATATACTCAAGTCACCAATCCGCACCTGAAAAATATCAAGAGCCCATTGTGAAAATAATATGTTCGGTTAGAGGCAGTTTTTCAGTATCTCATTTGATTTGGCTACTGCGATACCACTGTTTTGATTATGCCAGGATATGCTATCGATTGCATCAAAGTTTACCCATTTATATTCAGTATGTTCACTGCTCAATACAATTTTTTGCTCCCTGGATAATTTGCATAAATAGAACACAGCATACTTTCTTTCGGCTTCAAATCCCCATCTGGCGGTGTGAATCGGAGAAATTACTCCAATTGTTAAATTAGTCTCTTCCAGTATTTCTCTTTGCAAACCGAACTCAGGTTGATCATCGACATTAAGCATTCCACCAGGCAACATCCAAGCTTCATGTGGAAACATCTCCGTAGCAGCTAACTTCAAAATCAGAAAGTCTCCTTTCTGATTTACAACGACACCATATTCTCCGATTGAGCATATTAATTTCTTCATGGTTTACTATATAAAATCATACTCATGTGATTTGCGAAATGAATTTTATATTACAAATATAATTAGATATGTTTTGTGTGTTGTGATCGATGAACTATTGTATGCAATTACCCGACTTTATTGAACACATATTTTTCAAATATCTCACGTGTGGCTGGCCACACATTGATACTTTTCATCTCCTCTCTGGTGAAAAATCTGGCATCTAATAGCTCAGCTTTATTGACATTAATATTTGTGCTATCCACGCTACACACATACCATGAGGTTTTTTGGTCTTTCACATCTCCTGTCGATACTGATAACTTTTCAGCTCTTTTGACATTCATACCAAGCTCCTCATAGATTTCTCGTTTTAAAGCAGAGAACTCATCTTCATTATGTTTCACATGTCCCCCGGGTGGGTAATAATACCCGGTGAATTCTCCAAAGTACTTTTTGGAGGCAACCAATAAATATGACAGTGGATTGTCTTTTATGATTATTCCTACGACAACATGTTTCATATTTTAAATAATTGTGAGGATTCGTCCACCCTATGGCGGTGTGTATTGGACGAAGTTCGAATGTATTTCGGACAAAATCCGCAGGATTTTGACGAATGATACTTGCGCCTCGCACGCCCCCTTCGGTCGCGATCCCAAAACCAAAAATTTCCTTACAATTCCTTTTTCGGCGGGGGGTGTGGGGGGAGCCGGCAAAAAATGGAAAGGAAAATTTTTGGTTTTGGTTCCGCCGCTTCATTCCTCCAGAAAGGACTTGCATTTATATTTTAGCATTGTGGCGATATTTTGTCCGTCCTTTCCTACGTCATTCGCG
>Ga0116143_10004747_pt1 | contig 12729 bp, 12 predicted proteins | sample AD_UKC034_MetaG_FD_89745 | JGI IMG/M metagenome (GOLD analysis project Ga0116143, IMG submission 89745) | Active sludge microbial communities of municipal wastewater-treating anaerobic digesters from USA - AD_UKC034_MetaG | ecosystem: Engineered > Bioreactor > Anaerobic > Digestate | place: USA...
CGAATCATCAACCGCAATGGCATTGTGCAGACTTTGGTGCCGCCGCTTGATAGTATGGAGCGCGAGCAGTTCCTAAAAAGCGCTGAAATTCTATTTGAAGCCGCGCAGCAAATTGGCGTTGACAATATCGAGTAGACTGCTTGCGCAACCTAGGAAATATAATGTTTTTCGAATGTTCTCCCATTACCCTGACTGATAACGGAATCTTTATGGCCTTGTTTCTTGGCGGGTTGTTCGGCGGGGCGACGCATTGCGCCTTTATGTGCGCGCCGTTTGTCGTGATGGTGCAGCAAAAAACCATCGGGCGATTATCGTCAATCCTGCTGTTGCCCTACCATTTCGGACGCTTGACGACTTATGTTGCACTTGGGGTGTTGGCGAATCTCTTTCTTTCCTATGCGTTTCCGGTGTCTTTTGCGCGACAGGCTGTTTCTTCTGTATTGCTGGGGTTGGCGGGGCTTGTTTTTCTGGTTCAGTCTATCCCGCTTCTCGCAAATTACTTTCCATTTCTGCTTCGACTCCATTTGCCGATGCCTTTGGGGGCGATTCAGAAAACCTCAAGTCGTCTTCTGGAAAAAAAATCCCCTGTATCGCTTTATCTTGTTGGCATAATACTTGGGTTTATCCCATGTGGTTTGGTGATGGGCGCGCTGCTCGCTGTCGCCACTCTTGATGATCCGGTCAAGGCAGCTCTAGGGATGGCGGCGTTTGCGGCAGGTACAATTCCCTCACTTATACTTGTTGCGGTGGGTGGAAAAGCCCTTGCGACAAAATGGCCTACCAAGTTTGCTCTTTTGTCACAGTGGGTTATTGTGCTAAACGGTATAGTGCTCATTGCGATTGCGAGCAGGATTCTGCTTTGATGATCGTTCTGGTGGGCTGCGTATCTAAAGTTTGGCCTTAATATAATTCAGTTCTTTTGGACTTTTTGTTTTAGGTTTGTTGAAAGGAAATCTGGACATGACAACAACAACAGGAGATGTTGCGCCGCGCTACAACGACGATATCGTTCGTATGTTCACCGTTGCGACAGTTTTTTGGGGAGTGGTCGGGTTCTTCGTAGGCGTTTTGATTGCCTCGCAGCTCGCGTTCCCCTGGCTCAATCTTGAGCCGTATTTGAATTTCGGGCGGTTGCGTCCGCTTCACACCTCGGCGGTTATTTTTGCCTTTGGTGGGAACGCGTTGTTTGCGACCAGCTATTATGTTGTCCAGAGAACCTGCCGCGCCCGTTTGTGGAATGACGGTCTCGCTCTTTTCACATTCTGGGGATACAACTTCTTTATTGTGATTGCCGCGCTCGGGTATGTGCTCGGGGTAACGCAAGGTAAAGAATATGCCGAACCGGAATGGTATGCCGATTTGTGGCTTACTATTGTTTGGGTTGCTTATCTGCTGGTTTACATGGGTACGATCATCAAACGTAAAGAACCCCACATTTATGTGGCCAACTGGTTCTATCTGGCGTTTATTATCACGGTGGCCGTTCTCCATATCGGGAATAACCTTGTTGTGCCGGTCGGCTTGACCGACGCCAAGAGCTACTCGGTTCCATCCGGTGTCCAGTCCGCGATGATCCAATGGTGGTATGGTCACAATGCTGTGGGCTTCTTCCTGACTGCCGGCTTTCTGGGGATGATGTATTATTTTGTTCCGAAGCAAGCCAACCGTCCGGTTTATTCCTACCGTTTGTCGATCCTGCACTTCTGGTCGCTGATCTTCATCTATATCTGGGCCGGTCCTCACCACCTGCACTATACGGCTCTGCCGGACTGGGCGCAGACTCTGGGAATGACCTTCTCGATCATTCTGTGGATGCCGTCCTGGGGTGGTATGATCAACGGGATGATGACCTTGTCGGGTGCGTGGGATAAACTCCGTACAGATCCGGTCTTGCGTTTCATGATTATCGCCGTGGCTTTCTATGGTATGTCCACTTTTGAAGGTCCGATGATGTCGATCAAATCCGTGAACTCCCTGTCGCACTATACGGACTGGACCGTCGGTCACGTTCACTCCGGTGCTTTGGGGTGGGTCGGGTTCATCACATTCGGTGCTCTTTACTACCTCGTGCCACGTCTGTGGGGACGCGACCGCTTGTATTCGCTCAAGCTCGTCAACCTGCACTTGTGGGTCGCCACGATCGGTATCGTTCTCTATATCTGCGCGATGTGGGTGTCCGGTATCATGCAAGGTCTGATGTGGAAATCATATGACTCCATGGGCTTCCTTGAATACTCATTCGTGGAAACCGTGAAGGAAATGCACATCTTCTATGCGCTTCGTGCGCTGGGTGGTCTGCTGTACCTGACCGGTGCGCTGATCATGGTTTATAACTTCATCAAAACCGTCAAAGGAGAAGTCAGACGTTCTGAATATCCCGAGATGACAAACAAGGGTTCGGAGGCCTTAGCCTAAATGTTGCACCATCACGCAAAAATCGAACGTAATTCGATTCTCCTTGTGATTCTCATCACCTTGGTGGTGTTGGTCGGCGGGATAGTCGAGGTTATTCCTCTGTTCCGGATGGAAACGGTTATCGAGCCGGTGAAGGGGGTCCGTCCCTATACGCCGCTCGAACTGGCCGGCTATGATATCTATATCCGCGAGGGATGCTATAACTGTCACTCGCAGCAGATTCGTCCGCTGCGCGATGAAGTGGCCCGTTACGGTCACTACTCCTTGGCTGCAGAGAGCATGTACGATCACCCGTTCCAATGGGGATCGAAACGGACCGGTCCTGATCTGGCCCGCGTTGGCGGCAAGTACTCCGACGACTGGCATGTTGCGCACTTGAAGAATCCTCGTGCAGTTGTGCCTGAATCGATTATGCCTAAATACTCGTTCCTGATGAACAATCAGGCCAAACTCTCTGAGATTGGCAAGCATATGGAAGCTTTGCGCGTGGTTGGCGTTCCTTACACGGATGACCAGATCGCCAGTGCCTATGCCGACGGTGTTGCTCAGGCTCATACCGAAGACCTCGACGAGAATGTTGCCGGCCTCAAAGAGCGTTATGGTGATAAAGTCGTGGCCCGCGTTTTCGATGGTAATGCTGAAATGGTCACCGAGATGGATGCTCTGGTGGCTTACCTTCAGGTTCTCGGGACGATGGTCGAGTTTCCGGCTGCGGAAGCTGCAGATGACCAGACTTCGGACAAGCAGGAGTAGTTGGGCGTGGAGTGGCTATACGACCATGCGCCGGTGATCGGGCTGTTGTTCTTCGTCGCATTTTTTGCGGTGATGACAGTCTGGGTCTATCGGCCTAACGCAAAACAGAAATTTGAACATTTTGCAAATATCCCCTTTGAGGAGGACCGTAAGGAGGCCCGGGATGAGTGAAGATCATAAAAAAGAAATTGACCAGATTTCAGGTGTCGAGACGACTGGACATGAATGGGACGGTCTGAAAGAACTCAATAATCCGGCTCCGCGCTGGTGGTTGATCGTCTGGATTGTTTGTACGATCTGGGCCGTTGGGTACTGGTTCGTTTATCCGGCATGGCCTACTGCGTGGCCTGGTTTCGGCAGTGGTGAAGAGGCGGAAAAAACCGGTTCTGTTACCCGTGTGACAACCGGTGCTACGCAAGGGTCTGCGGGCTGGACGGAATATAAGCAACTTGAAGAGTCCCAAGCTCAGATTGTTGCTCGTCAGGCCGGATATCTTGAAAAATTCCAGGGCGCTTCTTACGAGCAAATCGCCAACGATCCCGAGCTGTACAAGTTCGCGGTTGCCGGTGGTAACGCCTTGTTCAAAAACAACTGCTCCGTTTGTCACGGCGCGGATGCGCAAGGGTCGAAAGGCTTCCCCAACCTGAGTGATGACGACTGGTTGTGGGGTGGCGATTTGGCTTCTATCGAGCAGACGGTTCGTTTCGGTATTCGTTCCGAGCATGATGAGACCCGTCAATCGGCGATGCCTTCTTTCGGTAAGGACGAATTGCTGGAAAAAGAAGAGGTCGATCAGGTTGTCGATTATGTTCTGTCCATGTCCAGTGAAGAAGGGCCTAAAGCTGACGCTCCGGGTGCTGAAATTTTTGCCAATAACTGTGCGTCCTGTCACGGCGAACAAGGTAAAGGCGGCCGCGATTTCGGCGCTCCGAACCTGACTGACCAGATCTGGCTCTATGGTGGCGAGAAAGAAGATGTGTATAATACTGTCTTCAATGCTCATGCCGGCGTGATGCCTTTCTGGGAAGGCAAACTTGATGAAAATGCAATTCGTCAGTTGACAATCTACGTTCACGGCCTAGGTGGTGGTGAGGGTGTTGGCGCCGCTGTCGAGGCTTCTGCGGAGGAGAGCGCTCCTACCCCTGAAGCTGCCCAACCTGCAGAAGGTGAAGGCGCTTCTACCGAGGAACCAGCCCCAGCAGAGGCGGAGAGTGATGGATCAGCCGCAGAATAATAAAACATCTGAGAATGGCTCCGAAGCAGGAGCCATTCAGTATTTCGCCGCTCAGGAAAAAGTCTATCCCAAGGCTGTTTCCGGGCGGTTTCGTACTTTGAAATGGACGGCGATGATCGTGTGTCTCGCGATCTATTATCTGGCACCGTTTCTGCGCTGGACGCGCTCCGGTGATGTGCCCGATCAGGCGATTCTGATTGATTTGCCGTCGCGTCGTGCCTATTTCTTCATGATAGAAATCTGGCCGCAGGAAGTTTACTATCTGACCGGCATTCTGATTTTGGCAGCCATTATGTTGTTCTTCGTCACCTCGCTCTTTGGGCGTGTGTGGTGCGGGTATTTTTGTTTCCAGACGGTATGGACCGATTTGTTTATGAAGGTCGAGCGTCTGATTCAGGGGGACCGTAATGCGCGGATGAAGCTTGATAAGACCCCGTTTTCGTTTGAAAGAATCTGGAAAAAAAGCCTTACCCATCTGGTCTGGCTGCTTATTGGATTTGTGACGGCAGGTTCGTTCGTTCTTTATTTCAATGATGCCCCGACGCTGATCAAGGATGCTCTTGGTTTCAATGTTTCGACGACCGTTCTTGGGTTTGTCGGTGGCCTGACACTTTCCACCTATATTATGGCCGGATTTGCGCGTGAGCAGGTCTGTACCTATATGTGTCCATACGCCCGCTTCCAGTCAGCCATGTTTGACAAGGACACGTTGATTATAGGTTATGATAAAATCCGTGGCGAACCTCGTGGCAAGAGCAAGGGGGCTTCAACCCGCGATCATTTGGGTGATTGCGTCGATTGTTCCTTGTGCGTTCAGGTCTGTCCGATGGGGATTGATATTCGCAACGGGTTGCAGATGGAGTGTATAGCCTGCGGGCTTTGTGTTGATGCGTGTGATAATGTGATGGACAAGGTCGGTTCGCCGCGCGGTCTGATCCGTTACGATATTGAACGCGGTCTGGAAGGAGCTGCGGAAGAGGATCACAATCTGACGCGCCATTTGCTGCGTCCGCGGACGATCTATTACACTGTGTTGTTGTCGGTGGTCTGTTTGGCCATGCTTGTCTCGTTGCTGATGCGTCCGGTTCTTGATGTTCATGCGATCCATGACCGCAACCCGCTGTTTGTCAAACTTTCTGACGGCAGCATTCGTAACGGCTATGAGATCAAGATCCTCAACAAAACCTATGACGAAAGACATTTCACCCTGTCGGTTTCCGGAATCGAAGGGGCCAAATTGTCTTTGCAAGCTGCGGACGGGTCGACCATTGATAACCTGAAAGTCGAGCCGGATTCAGTTGGGCATTTCCGTGTTTTTGTCACTGCTCCACGCAAGCATGCCGTAACGGGAGATATCACTTTCCGCGCTGTCGATAACGAGGATGGAACGGTTGATGAAATTGGATCGGTCTTCATGACCAAGATGGATCGGTAGTTATAATGAGTGTCGCTCTTCCCAAGCCTCTGACCGGAAAACGGGTCCTTCTCTATATGATCCTGTTTTTTGGCGTTGTTATGGCGGTTAACGGCTACATGATTTTCGTGGCCTTAAAACACCACCCGGGTGTTGTCACCGAACATAATTACGAACGGGGCATTGCTTATGATGAAACTCTGGCTCAGGCCGAGTTCCAGAAGAAGCTGGGGTGGGCGACTTCGTTCTCGATTTCCGGAGATCAATCCGAAATGGTTTATGTGATCCGCGACACAGACGGCAAAGTCCTCGAGGGCAAGTCTGTCAGTGTGCGCATGGTGCGTCCGGTACAGGCCGGTTATGATTTCGAGGTGAAGCTTGAGGGAGCCTCTGACGGGCGTTATCACGCTCCGTTTAAGGCCCCATTGCGCGGCGCGTGGGATGCTCATATCACTGTCCGATGGGACGGGGGCGTATACTATGATAACGTTCCTGTTGTGCTGGACTAGTTTTGATCTTCTTTAGTCAGGGTTGGGGTTCATGTCCGTCGTTGCCGAAACAGGACCGGATTTTGCCGCTTATGCGGAAGTGACCGAGACGGGACATTTGTCCGAGACGTTTCTGGTCGAGGGTGTTCATTGCGCGGCGTGTATCCAGAAAGTCGAATCCGCTTTGCAGGCTCAACCGTTTGTGAGTTATGCACGGCTTAATTTTTCCACGAAAAGATTGCGTGTCGAATGGGACGGTCCGCTGGACCGCGTTCATGATATTGTCGGGGCGATCCGCGCTCAAGGCTACGGAGTGCAGCCTTATGATCCCAAAGCGGTGCAGGCCGAAAGCGACGAGGAGGAGCGATTCCTTCAATTGTCATTGGGTGTGGCGGCGTTTGCGGCGGGAAATATCATGATGATATCCGTTGGGTTGTGGGCCAGCACAATAGAGGCGATGGGGGTTGGCACGCGCGATCTATTGCACTGGATTTCGGCGTTGATTGCCATTCCGGCGGTGGCCTATGCGGGGAGGCCTTTCTTTCGTTCGGCGTGGTCGGTTTTAAAACATGGCAAGACCAATATGGATGTGCCGATTTCCATTGGTGTGATCGGAGCGGTATTGGTTAGTATCTGGCAAACGCTTCACAGTGGTGAGGATGCCTATTTCGACTCTGCTGTGATGCTGCTCTTTTTCCTGCTGATCGGGAGGTATCTTGATTTTCGGGCGCGGCGCAGGGCACGCGGGGCAGCGTCCGATCTGCTGGCGATGATGTCGGGAACGGCGGTGGTGTTGAGTGAAGACGGATCGCAGAAATCTGTTCCCATTCGCGACCTCAAAGAGGGAATGAAAGTTCTGGTTCCGATGGGACTGCGCATTCCGGCTGATTCACGCGTTCTGTCAGGAGAGTCAGAGATTGATACGTCGCTGGTGACAGGGGAAACCTTGCCACGCGGCGTGAAAGAAGGAGACACGGTATTTGCCGGAACGATCAATTTGTCGGCGCCGTTGACGTTAATGGTTACCTCGGCGGCCAAGGATTCTTTGCTCTCTGATATTGTGCGACTGATGGAAAAGGCCGAGCAGGGGCAGGCGAAATATGTTCGTCTGGCCGACCGCGCGGCACGGCTTTATACGCCGTTTGTGCATACGCTGGCGGCGCTCACTTTTTTTGGTTGGTGGCTGGGGGTTGGGATTGACGGGGCTCATGCGGTTCTGATTGCTGTGACGGTTCTTATTATTACTTGTCCCTGTGCGTTGGGGTTGGCTGTTCCGGTGGTGCAGGTGTTGGCGACAGGGAGGCTCATGAAGCGGCAAATTTTGGTCAAGGCAGGAGATGCGTTTGAGCGTTTGGCCGGCATTGATACGGTGCTTCTGGACAAGACGGGGACGTTGACATTGGGCAAGCCTGCGCTGGTCAATGGTGATGAAATTTCTACGCAGCAATTTCAATTGGCGGCGTCTTTGGCGGTGCATTCTCATCATCCGCTGTCCAAGGCTTTGGCTGCTTCATGGGCGGGAGATGTTTTATCTGTTTTCGATGTGAAGGAGCTGCCAGGCAAAGGCATTGAGGCGACGTGGAGCGGTAAAATTGTGCGCTTGGGATCGGCGGCGTGGTGTGGGAATCCATCACAATCGCATCATGATATGCAGGAAATCTGGTTGCAGGTGGATGATACTGCGCTCGCGTGCTTTATGTTCCGTGACCAGTTGCGTGTTGATACAAAGGAGACGATTGGGAAATTGAAAGAGCTGGGTTTGAAACCTGTTTTATTGTCTGGCGACCGTGTCGAAGTTGCCGAATCTGTTGCACGGGAACTGGGGATTGATGATGTCGCGGGCGGGTTGTCGCCTGTTGGTAAGTACCAGCGCATGGAGGCTTTGAAAGCGGCAGGGCATAAGGTTCTGATGGTGGGGGACGGGCTCAACGATGCGCCGACGATTGCGGGGGCGGATGTGTCGATTTCGCCGTCCTCGGCGATTGATATGGCGCAGAATGCCGCCGATATCGTCTTTATGGGCGATAAGCTGGGGGCAATTGTCGAGGTTTACCGGACTTCGGTATTTGCGCAAAAACTGGTCAAAGAAAATTTTGCATTGGCCATTCTTTATAATATCATTGCAGTGCCGCTGGCGGTGGCGGGATTGGTTACGCCTTTGATTGCGGCCATTGCCATGTCGGGGTCGTCTTTGGTGGTGATTGCCAATTCTTTCCGCCTCAGCCGGATGAAGGGATAAAATATGAGTGTGCTTGCGTTTCTAATTCCGTTGGCGCTGGTTTTGGGCGGATGCGGGTTGGCGTTCTTTATCTGGACGATCCGTACGGGTCAGTATGAAGACCTTGAGGGAGCGGCGCACCGTATTCTGATCGACGACGATTTTCCTTTGTCCGACGAGCCGGAAAAAAAAGAGGACTCTAAAGCTTCGAAAGCTTCGCTTTAAGTTCTTCACCTGTCCAATCCGTATCTCCGACAATCTTTTCCGCCATCCGGCCTTTGCGGTCGATCAGGATAGTTTCCGGCAATTTGTAAGTCTGGAACAAATCTTCGGTGATTTTTTTGCCCTCATCGCGGCTGATGATGATGTTCGATGATTTCAGTTTTTCTTTGATGGCGTCCGGTTGCTTTGCCAGAAAGTTTTCGATTTTGTCTTTGTCAATGTCGTTCGAGAGTGCAATCAGAATCAGATCATCACGACTGGCGGCCAGTTCGACCAGTTTGGGGAATTCAACGACGCAGGGTGCGCACCATGAAGCCCAGAAATTGAGCAGGACGATTTTGCCCTTGAAATCGGATATTTTATAGGTATTGCCATCGAGCGCAGTGATATCGAAGACCGGAAGGGGCGCACGGTTATCTTGCGTGGATTGTTGTGCGGCCTGTTGTGCGGGCGGGCCGGAATCATCAAGCCAGATCGTGAGCAAGAATCCCGCAACAATCGCCAGAGCTAGAACGATCAGATTAAGCTGTTTCATGTGATGCTTCTTTTTGTGAAATGCGGAACGACAACGCGCCGATCAACATCAACTCAAATAAAGCGAAAGCGCCTAGCCCCCAGAACAGGCCTTCGATAAAGCCGTAGGAGTGGAGACCGACGCCGAGCAAATTCACGCCGATCCAGGCAATGCCCACAATAACAGAGACGAAGGCCAGTCCGGCGGTTTGGACGAGCGGGGAGATTTGTCCCGCGACCTTGCCGTGGATAATCCAAATAAGCCAAAGTGTAATCAGGAGTGCGCCGTTTTCTTTCGGGTCCCATCCCCAGAAGCGTCCCCATGATTGATCCGCCCAGACACCGCCCAGAATGGTTCCGGTGGCGGTGAAGAGAAGGGCAGTCAGGGCCAGTGTGCCCAAGCTGTGGCGCATGGATTTCAGGGTTTCGTTATCGGTTTTTCCGGTGGCTTCGCCGATCAGGATCATGTGGGCCAGAACGGAAGTCACAAGGCACCAGCCATAGCCGATAGTGATGCATAAAACGTGTGTGGTAAGCCAGAACCTGGTGTTGAGAACGGCGGTCAGGACTTTCATCGTGTCGCCTTCGTCGGCCATTGACAGCCCCAGAAGGCCGATGCCCGTCCCCATCAAGCCCGCGCAGAGGAGACCGATGTGGTTCTTGAGTTTGCGTTCAAACAGGATAGCAAAGAGCGGTGCGACAAGCCCGACAAAGAGGATCGATTCGTAGAGCGTTCCAACGGGGGGGCGATCGAGCAGAATAATCCGTGCGGCGAGGCCACCGCCTTGCAGCACGATTGCGACCAGCATTGAGATGGCAGAGAATTTGATCAACCAGCCACTGCGGCCCAAACTGAGAGCCAGCAGGGTGAAAAGGAACGAAACGGCGAAGAAAATCAGAGCGGATTGGAAGGGCCCAATCTGGTTATAGAGCAGCTCAAGCGAAAGTGTGCCGGGAGCAAGGTAGGAGAGTTCGAGGCTCGCCGATGACCATTCCTGCGGTTTGTTCAATTGCCATGCCATTGCAAGGTCTTGCCAGAGTTTCAGATATTCCGCCGATCTGGGAGAGCCTTTGCCGGAAGAGATCATATCCCACGGGGCGATCCATTCGCCGGATTTTTTATCCCAGTCATTCGGGATCACGCGGAAGAGCGTGTTGTTCTGGGCGGCTTGTTCGATAGTTTTGATTTGCCAGCCGAGGACAGCGGTTTGTTGCTCGAAGGGAGTGTACCGCGTCGGGTTTTCGCCTTTCTTTTTGATGATAGCGAGAATTTGTTGTTCCAATTGGGTGTCGATTTTTTTGAGGGATAGGTAGGTTGCCGGTTCACCTGCCGTCATATCCAGCTTTTCCTGCCATTCGGAGGGGATAGAGACGTTCAGGGGCAGAAGGAGAGAGAAGCTGCGCAGGAGCTGGGTGTATTCCAGCGCATTTTCGTGAAGGGTCAGGAGGGCTTTTTGTTCGCCGGAGAGGGTTTTGGCATCTTTGCCCATCAGCTGTTCGACGGTCGGGAAGGTTTTTTCCAAGCCCGTCGTCAGTTCAGTGAAAGCGTAGAGAGGCTTTTTGCGCTCTTCCAATCCCAGCAGGTGACGGACATTGCCGTTTTCGATTTTGAAAATATTCTGTCTGACAGAAGCGACCGGATCGAAGATCGTTTCGGCCAGCCAGTTGACGGCGGATTGCCCTTCGAATGTGCTTTTGCCCGAAAAGCGGATCAACTCGTTGCGGGCGAAGGTGTCGAGCGGCTTTATGCGGCCGTCGTGCAGAATAGGGATTTGCGCAAAGGCGGATAGGTCGATGTCTTCGGATTTTGCAAAGGCGGTTCCTGCAAAACAGAAAAGGACCAGAAAAAGTGAATGCAGAAAAAGGCGGATGGTCATTTTGCTGCGTTCTCCCGTTTAGCTGTGTTGCGGATGCGGATAATCAGATGGATGATAAGCCCCAGCGCTATGATGATGCTCGCCAGGTAAGGGAAGATGCGGCCTTTGTTCTCGACCACGGTCAGGATGGTGTAGGGCTTTTCACCGCTGAGATCGAATGAGGATTGATAGAGCGTCAGGCCGCGGTAGCGCAACGGTTCATTCATTTCGATGGTGGCGGGGAAGCTCACGTTTCTCTCTTTATCCTCGACGACGATTTTCGAAGAGAAGGCGCTTGCCATTTCCGTTCCGGGATGGAGGGTACGAGTGAATTCTTCCAGAGAGACCGAGAACGGAATCGGGCGTTTTGCGCGCTCGATGGTGATTTTGTAATCTTTGCCGTCTACTGAAATGACCGGAGGTTTGGGGAAGCCGTCGAAGGTCAGGCGTTTTAGCTTGGTTCCGTCTTTTTCGAAGACCGAAAACTCTACACCCGTCATGTTCTTCTCATCCTGCGGGTCGGCTTCGGCCTTGTTCAACATCATAAATTTGCCGGGGCGTTCCCATCCGTCTTGCAGGTTTTCAGGGCGGCGGGAAATTGCGCAGTTGAAGCAATATTTATCGACGGTGAGATCAAAGGGGAGATCATTTGTTGCAGCAATTTTGTAGCCGTCTTTTAATTGTTCATGCGGGACGGCCACCAGAACTTTATCGGCTTCACGAACGACCAGATTGCGTTCGTGGTAATCTTCGACGTAGGAGTTGCTTTCGCCTTGGGGAATGATCAGAAACCCTTCCTTCGAGGTGACGGCGGTCATAACACCGCCAAAGACCAGAACGATCACGCCGAAGTGCGAAAGAATGGTTCCCAGCTTGGCCCACGACCAGTCGCTTTTGAAGATGAATTTGCACAAAAGGTTGATGAGGAAGATGCCCATCAGGGTCAGCCCGCCCGGAAAGGGAACGGGGCCGATCATGACCAGCCATGATCCGAAAAACTTTTCCTGTGCGGCGTAAAGGCCAATGGTTTTCTGGGCGATGGTGCCTACAATCAGGAGTGCCATCATAAAGGGCAGCAGCCAGAAGAGAATATCGGGTCTGGCCAGACGGTTTCCAAATCTGGTAAGGGGGATAAATAAGCTCATGGGGCTTTGTTTACCCCAATTTTCCATGAGCTTAAAGCGGTTTTATCGGCTCTCGTAAACCGGGGCCGGGGCGTTGGTGATTCCGGTTGTCGGTTGGGTCGTATATCCGGGGAGGCGGGAATATTCCAGTTTTTCATGCGGAAAAATGCCTATTGTGTGCGATTTGCCCAGTTCGCTACCGTCAGCGGACATGAGTCTGGCGCACAACATATAGGCATCTTTTATGTTTGCAGTTCCGATATACTCAAAACCTTCCATTTTCTTGGCCCGTTCTATGATTTCAGGCTTGGATAGCGGTTCGACATTCAGTTTCATGGTCAAACCGATCCCTTTGGTGGTTGTCAGGGTCATGTTTTTTTGCATCAAGGCCTGACGGGTGTAATGGTCGAGGGCCAAATCCTGATTGGTGACGGGGGCTACGGTTTCAACGTTGATCGGACTTCCGTCCGAGGGGAGGACGGCAGACAGGCC
>Ga0116143_10004754_pt1 | contig 12718 bp, 11 predicted proteins | sample AD_UKC034_MetaG_FD_89745 | JGI IMG/M metagenome (GOLD analysis project Ga0116143, IMG submission 89745) | Active sludge microbial communities of municipal wastewater-treating anaerobic digesters from USA - AD_UKC034_MetaG | ecosystem: Engineered > Bioreactor > Anaerobic > Digestate | place: USA...
GGACATACCTAAAAACACTTCCATTGAAGCATTTAAACAGCAAATCGAAGATGTTTATAATGATGAATTTTTGCCTGCTTATAACAACTTTAAGAAATCATTAGACGGTGCAGGAGTTAAATGGACAGCGGACAATTTTATGAAAGTTTCTTTCTTCTCTACAAGTGCAACAGCAATTCCGATGACATTATTGGGCTTATCGTTACCACAAGCTTTATTAGCAGGTGCTGGAGTATCTGTTATTTCATCATTAGTTTCTTACAATGTGGACAAAAAAGACAGGTTGAGAAACAATCCATATTCTTATTTATTGGCAATTGACAAAGGTGTATGAACAACGAAGGACAAATAAGCACAGCAGGTAACAGCCGTTTTGCGAAAGCGGGGGTTTTGTGCTTTTATGACAGTGAAGTGCTAAATTCAAGCTTTGTGCATCTAATGAAGTTTAGTGCTGAAAATCCCCGCCTTCGCAAAGCGGCAAAACGTTGTACGCAAAACCAAGCAGCATTCGAATGAAAGCAGTTTGTATAATACTATCGTTTTGCCTTGTTCCTTTTTTATCATCTGGACAGAGAATCCCTAATGGCAAATATATCGGGTATGAGCAAAATCCGTTTTGCTATAGCGGAGACTGCATAATTATTCACGACACCTTAGCTAATGACGTCAAATCAAAGTTGTATTTTAAGATTACTCTTTCTATTAGCGACTCTACAGCAACCCTTGAAAAAATGCCTATATATTTTTATGGCAAGGACACACTTCCAATTTGTGATTCCACACAAGGAGGATATTTCTTTTACAAAGTTATTTTCGTTAAAAACAAACGTCCAAATGCCATCACGGACAATTTACTTTTAGGAAGTCTATTCAATTGCAAGTATTGCAGACCTTGTGGCCATGGTGTTTGTAGATATAGATCTGTTTCATACCAATACAGAAAATATGGTCAGGACTTTCTTTTTCACGGAGAAAAAGAATTTAACATCCTATTAGAAAAGCAAGACCAAACTGTTCTGCGTACAACATCAGGCAATGTTGCACAACAATAATTTCAAAAATTCTCGTCTGTAGTCTATTTTTAATCATAACAAGTATTGTTGAAAAGACTTTATACCATACTGTTTCTTTGCTTTTGCCTGTCTGCTGCAAGGGCCCAGTTTCCTGCCCACCCTGACAGTGTGTACACTTTTATCAAATACAATTCTGTATGGAGCAATACCATTAAAGACTGGCAGCCGGTGGATGCAGGATTTAAAAAGCAAATTTCACAGTCACGGACCGTAAGGGATACCATCAATTGTTTTGTAAAAGTGCTGGAACAACTGAATGATGTACACTCCTATTTTATTTACCGGGGAGAATACTTCGGACATTATAAGCCGCAGGACAGTGCCACCCATGCCCGCCTCAGGCCGGTATTGCGGCGATCGCAAACAGAGAAAGAGCAATTCAGCACTACTATGCTGCCCGGTAGCATTGCGTATGTGCGGGTACCGGCCATCAATGCTTTTGCAGCCGATGAAGTGAACAGGTTTGCACAGGCCTTGCATGACAGTGTGGTACAATACAGTTCTCAAAAACCAAAGGGATTTATCGTGGACCTGCGGTTGAATAGTGGTGGAAATATGTACCCCATGCTGGCCGGCCTTGGCACTCTGCTGGGCAATACAGTGATCGGTTATGAAACAGATATGAATGGGAATGAGGTACGGAAATGGGAAATACAGAACAGCAATTTTGTTACCGGCAGCTACACAGCCACTGCCATCCGGCATACAGGCAAACCTGTTTTTGAAAAATTACCTGTAGCTGTACTTACCGGCCCTGTTACCGGCAGCTCGGGCAGCATGACAGCTATTGCATTTAAGCAAAGACCTCATACAGTTTTTATCGGAGAGCCGACAGCGGAAGGTTATACCACTTCCAACGGTTATTTTACTTATGGCAATACGCTTATTTTTTTATTTGCTACCAGCTTTGTCGCTGACAGGAATAAGAATAGTTATAAATATGCAGTACCGGTTGATATTTTGATCAGGGAAGAAGATGATTTTGATAACCTGCTGCGGGATCCCAAAGTGAAAGCTGCATTACAGTGGTTTAAAGGAAAATAATGTGGTTGCCGCTATACCTTACTTTTAGTTGCATAAATAATGTGCTTCTTTCACGCCGCTGTTTCTGTTTTGCGTTGTAATACCCTACAATGGCATAACCAGTGAAACCTGCCGCTTTGGTATTTATCCTTTATTTTGCAAGAGTATATTACAAGTAACAGATATGCTCTACATCTCCGGATTTATACTTTGCGGCGCTGTGATTTTTTTTGCAGGCAGAAGGCTTTCTTATTATGGTGATCTGCTGGCAGAAAAAACAGGAATGAGCAAAGGGTGGATAGGATTGATATTAATGGCTTCAGTAACATCCCTGCCAGAATTGATGGTGGGCATCAGTTCTTCGGCTATTGTACAGTCAGCCGACCTGGCCACCGGAGATATTTTAGGCAGTTGTGCTTTTAATCTCGGCATCCTGGCTATGCTGGATGCTTTTATCCCCAAACATAAACCATTGCTGGGCCTGGCTTCGCCCAATCATATGTTAAATGCAGGGTTGGGAATCATTTTACTTTCACTTGTTGGTTTTGCTCTGGTACTCCCTGTGGAAATCGTTGTAGCACCATGGATAGGTTTGTCCAGTTTGGTTTTTATTGTGGTTTATCTTATTTCAATCCGGGTTATCTATAAGAATGAAAAAAAGAATCACCGGTCAGAGATGACACAGGGGCAGGAAAAACATGGTACCGAGATTAGTTTGCGGTCTGTGATCACCGGCTATATAGGGTTTGCTTTGATCATCATTGCTGCTGCATTGGCCCTGCCTTATTTTGCTGATCATATTGCTGAAATGACGGGACTTGGAAAATCATTTGTGGGTACATTCTTCCTTGCCGTATCCACCTCATTGCCTGAAATAGCTGTTTCGATAGCAGCTGTTCGTATTGGTTCTATCGACCTGGCAGTGGGTAATCTGCTTGGAAGTAACATTTTTAATGTGTTTATTCTTGCTATTGATGATATCTTTTATACCAGGGGGTTGTTGTTAAAAGATGCTTCTGATTTTCACACTATATCAGTTTTAAGTACCATTATGATGTCTGCTGTGGTTATTATCGGGCTTAGTTACCGGGCCAGCGGTAAACGATACATACTGGCATTGGATGCAGTTATTATCTTTCTTATATATTTAATTAATCTGCTTTTTTTATATCATTTTACTACCTGATGTAATAATCTTCCGTTGCGGAGGATATTTACGAAATAATGTACTTTCAGTGTCTAAACCCAGCTAAACAATGCCCGGTATCCGCTTTTTAGCTTTATTGGTTGTTGCTGCTGCGCTCCTGCCAGGCTGTGCGAAGGAATACAGTTTTGAGAGAATGGAGATACCGCCAACAGATAGTACCGGCGGTGGCGGCAACAATACCAACCCACCCGGTATTTGTGCAGCCTGTGCTGGTAACGATAGCCAGCTGGAAAACCGCTGGAGCCTGCATGTGGGCAATATGTTTTACTGCGGTATTATTGATACAGTGATTGCCACACCCGAAAGAACTGGCTTTACTTTCTTTGGACCATCTGCCTGTTCTGCTGACAGCGGCATGGTGATAACTGTGTACCTGAATGGCGCCCGGCTCAACCAGGATCTTACCAACTACACTACTGATAAAGTGGGATTTTATTACTACGATAATGTAACCCCCTCTTATATGCTCATTACCCAGGGAGGGCAACCCTTCAGGTTAACGATAGAGAGCTATGAAGAAAGCAGCCAGATGATGCGGGGAATATTCAGCGGGTTTGCTGTCACGGCCAATGGCGGCAGTATGTATGTAAACGATGGAAAGTTTAAAGTAAAAGTGCGGTAAGAGAAGATTACTCCTGCTTTTTCATTTCTCTTTCCCTTCTCCTCGTTGGCATCTGCCCTATATCATAGGTTTTCCATTCCAGGCTGTCAACAGGGCGGTAATAAAAAGTGCGGGAAGCACTGTCGATAAGACCATAAGCATGCAGCCTGAACACATTCCCTTTCGTTTTGCTGACAAAGTAAACCGAATCGCCGGAGAGAATATAACGGCCTCTTTCATGATCAGGCAGTCGGAATACTCCCAGCGCCAATACCTTGAAGGAGTAATGTCCGTTCCTGCGGAGCAATAAATATTCTTCATGCAGTTTATGATCTTCTGCAGCTTCCAGCACCGTTTTGGAACAGGATGTGGCAAATAAGAGAATTATCGCAAGGAAAATAATTATTCTCATTGTATCGTAAATGTAAAGCGACATTGCCATAATCAGCAACCAGGGTAATTAAAATCATTATCCTCCCGCTTGCCTCACTCTAATTTGCGTTTTCATTAACAACCATGATCAGGAAAAAGATATTCAAACTACCTGCCACTGGTTTTACAGAGCGGGGAACCGAGATACTCCGTATCGAAGCATTAAGTGATGCTGTATTTGCTTTTTCAGTTTCTTTGCTGGTAGCAGCACTGGAAGTGCCACAAACTTTTGAAGAGCTCCGTGTTATCCTGAATGGTGCTATTCCTTTTTTTGCAACGGTAGCCATGATCTTTTTATTCTGGTACCAGCAGTATAAATTCTTTCGCCGGTACGGATTGAATGATGTGGGTACTATTCTGCTGAACCTCGCCTACCTGGCAGTTATACTTTTCTATGTGTACCCGTTGAAATTCTTATTTGCCGTACTGCTTACTTCATGGACCGGTATTGATCTTTTTCCCCATGCAACAGAAAAGGGGCTTCCCATCCTGCAACAGGAAGATTTTTCGCAGCTCATCATATTTTTCAGTATTGGTTATGCTGTATTATGGTTATTACTCCTGCTGATGTACCAGCGGGCATTATCAGCCAGCAAAAGAATGGAGCTGACCCCTTTTGAAATACTTGTCACAAAAAAAGAAAGGCGGGGTGCTTTCCTGAATGTTTGTGTTGGTCTTGCCTCCATGTTGCTGGCATTTGCCGGCCAGGAGTTATTGTCAGGCATTTGTTATTTACTAATACCTTTATTGATGGTATTAAACAACCGGAAGGCAAAACAAAAAAATAATATTACAGCTAACAAGGCTCCGTAGCTCAGTTGGCAGAGCAGCTGACTCTTAATCAGCGGGCCGAGAGTTCGAATCTCTCCGGAGTCACTTTTTATTAAATTGCCTTAGGGCCTGGCTTAAATATTATCTGCTTTTTTATGGAAAGCTGGTTTAAATACTTTATAGTTTTATATCCTCATATAAATCCCTCTGACCGGAAAGTATTTCCCGGTATTTATTAAAAAGTTTGGTTTTAGAAATAAATCCAATAAATTTTTTTTCATTATTAAGTACAGGCAGATACCAACTTTGCGTAATGTCAAATTTTTCCATGACTGAATACATATCCTCATCATACAATAAAATAGCAGCCGGTTTTTTCATTATGGATTGTATCTGTATTTTATCAAATAACTCCGGCTGAAATAAACGCTGTTTTATGTCATTTAACTCTATGATGCCTGCAAACCGTTGCTTACTATCAACAGCGGCAAAAATATTTTTTTCACTTTTCTTAATAATTTCTACCAGGTCTTTGAGCTTTTTATCTGTTGCAATACACTCATATTTGTCATGAAGCATCTCTTCCAGGCTGATGGAGGTAAGGATATTTTTTTCTTTTTTATGAGTAAAAATCATTCCTTCCATGGCCAGTTTTTTTGTTTCCATGGAGTAGGGCTCATACGATTTGACTATAAAGAAAGATATAGAAGAAACAATCATCAGCGGGATAAAGAGTCCATATCCATTGGTGATTTCAGCAATGAGAAAGATAGCTGTAAGAGGGCAATACATTACGCCACTGAGCACTCCTGCCATTCCGGCAAGACTGAAGTTGCTTACAGGTATTTTCACCCATGGGGTGCTGTTCAGTAGTGAGGAAAAAAAGAAGCCCATATAGGAACCGGCGAAAAGTGAAGGTGCGAAATTACCTCCATTGCCCCCGCTGCCAATAGTAATTCCCGCTGCTACCGGTTTAAATAAAACAATCAAACCGGTAAAAGCAATGATTGACCAGTTATCACCCAACATTGAAAATACAGCAGTATTATCAGTAAATGAATTAAGCGTTTCATTAGCTACTAATTTTACGCTGTTATACCCTTCTCCAAATAATGGGGGGAAAACGAAGAAAATACAAGCCAGCAGAAAGCCTCCTGCCAAAGCCTTAATATATCCATTCATCTTCCATTCCTGAATTACTTTTTCTGTGCCTTTAAATGCCCTGGCATAATACAATGATACAAAGCCGGCCAGTATACCCATTATTATATAGTATGGAACATTGTTATAATCGAATGACTTTGTTAACGTAAAATTAAAAAGCGAAGCTTCCTCCAGTATAATTTTTGAGCAAAGCACTCCTACTACTGAAGAAATTATAAGAGGAATAAAATAGCTGACTATAGTTTCTGTCAGTAAAACTTCAACTGCAAAGATAACGCCGGCAATCGGGGCATTAAAAACAGCAGAAATGCCGGCCGCAGCCCCGCAGGCAATGAGCAGGGTACGTTCCTGGTAATTCAAATCGCTGATACGGGATATGTTTGAACCAACAGCTGAACCCGTGGCGACAATAGGAGCCTCCAGCCCTACTGAACCTCCCAGGCCCACCGTTACAGAACTTGTCATGACGTGAAGATAAGTGTGACTGAAAGGTATATAGGAAGATCTCCTTGCAATGGCTTTTAAAACCATTGCAATACCTTTTTCAATTTTGCCACCAAAGAGAAAATTTATTAATAAAACTGATAATAACAACCCCAGGGATGGAAAAAACAAATAGGAGAACCTGCTTAAAGAAATATTTTCTATACAATGCTGTATGTAATGAACAAATGATTTGAGTAATACGGCAATTAAGCCGGAAACTAACCCAGCTAAAATCGCAATCAGCATTATTAATTGTACCCTGCTTAACCTGGTATTCAAAAAGCTGATTATTTGCTGATAAAACTGTTTAAATATCATTGTACTGGATATTTGTCAATTGTCATTGCAGGCTGTTGCTGTTGTTTGAAGGGTTAATTCAGGATGGGTAATAATAAACTGAAATCAGGGTCTTTAATAATATAGTCAGCAACAGAGTCGACGTATGAATTAGTTGAACAAAATGAAATGCCAATACCAGCTTTCCGGATTATACAAATATCATTCTCTCCGTCTCCTACAATAAAAGAGTTTTTGATGTCAATACCAAATTTATCACAGATTTTGATCAGTGCATTTAGTTTACAATAATCATGTTTGCATTGGCTTTTATCATCAAGCAGGAATAAGGAAGGTATCTTTACCTCACCAGTGGCTACACTTCTCGAAAATTCCAGCTCATTTGAAATGGTAAAATCAAACCCATATTTATTTTTCAGATGATTTGTAATACAGTCATAGCTGTCGCTTATAATTCCTGTTATATAACCCTGCTTTTTTAGTTCTTCAATAACCTTATTCAAATTCGGGGTTACTTCAATACTATCGGCTACTTCCAGTAAATCGCCGATGGTTTTACCTTTTAGAAGGCGGGCAATCATCTTCGTTCGGATAAATGGATTGTTATTATTGGTTACTATATCTACCAGCTCTTTTTTAAAGCCGAATTTCGTTGCAGCTGTGTTAATAAAACTGGCTCGTAAAACCGTATTGTCCATATCAAATATGGCGATTTTCTTAAGGGACATCAGGCTTTCTTTAATAGCAAAATCCATCTGTTCTCTTATCACCTGTATGTTTTCATAAATCTCCAGGTTTTGACTGGCAATATCCCTTGATTTTTTCATAATGGTCTTAGCTACTTCCCGGCTCATTTTCCCTAGTTGTTCAAGCGGCTGCATCCTGTTTTCAATATTGCCGATATTTACTTCTGCTATCCGGGCTCTAAGATTATACATATCTATCAGTATACCGATATCTACCCCATACCCTTCTTCAAATTCACATTTCTCAAAAAAACTCTTCCGGCCTGCAATCATACCACTTAAGGGTTGTTTGAAATTGGGAAATGCCGGATATAAAATTGATAGCAGAGGCTTTGCCACCAGTTCTGTAACCCTGCCAGCCTGCCTTGAGAAAAATGATTTTACAAAGTCAGCCTCATTTTTTATTAAGGGAGATGTAAGTAGTTCAATTATATTTTCTGCATAGGTTACAATATCAGCATCCAGAAAGACAATGAATTCATTTTTGGCTACCAGTATTCCGTCTTTCATTGAGGTGCCTTTTCCAAGTTTTGTACTTGTAATAACTACTGCGCCTTCTTTCCTGGCTTCTTCTACCGTATTGTCCAATGATTTATCATCCACAACAATAACTTCGGTAACATGCTGTGATTTTCTGACCAGACTGACAACCTTCCCGACTGTTGCTTCTTCATTAAGCGCAGGTATTATTACAGTAATCATCTGTAAGCTTCCTTTACTATTTAAAATACTAGGTGAATTAAAATACTTTCTTTCTCCCTCGAGACTTTACATTGCAAATGTAAGGAAGAATACTCTAGCTCATTTGTAATTAAAAATCTGTAACTATAATCGTTAGATAAATGAAATATATTCAGCACATTCTATTTTTAGTGTATTAATCCTATAATAATATCCATAACATTTGTTTGTGTGGGCCCTGTTTTAATCAGCCCCCCATGGTGTAAAAAGAAATTGTATGAATCAAATGATAAAAGAAATTTTTCTGTCTCTTCAAAATCAACTAATCCCGAAGAAAGTTCAGAGCTGCTGAACACAGCGCCTGCCGCATCAGTAGGACCATCAGTTCCATCAGTACCAGCACTTAATACGGTTATGTGATTGCTGATTTCATTGGATTTCATTTTCAGTAATTGATTCATTGCATATAATACAAAATGCTGGTTGCGTCCTCCTTTGCCATGTCCTGCAACCTGCAACGTCGTTTCACCGCCCATCAGTATACAAGCGGGTTTGTTGCCTTTATATTCAAGCAGACAGCGGATAAATTTCCCTGCTTCGTTTTCCGTATCGCCAGACAAATTACCTGTTAAAATCTTTGTGTAAAAGCCAGATTGTTCTGCTTTTAGTTTTGCAGCTTCCAGGGAAATCAGGTTACTCCCTATGACCTTAATATAGCTTCTCTCGAATATATGGGAGCTTTGCTTTGGTGTTTCCTCAATATCTCCTGACAAGCCTTTTTGAATATGCTGTTTTATACTTGGAGCAACCAAATCCCAGATTCCATACTTTATCAGCACATTCCGGGCATCTTCAAACGTTGTAGTATCCGGTGCAGTGGGGCCGCTTGCGATAGTGCCAGGGTCATCACCAACTACATCACTTATTATTAAAGTAACTATGCTGGATGGAAATGCAGTCTTTGCAAGATTGCCACCCTTTATACAGCTCAGATGTTTTCTTACTGTATTTATTTCATTTATACCGGCTTTGCTCTTTATCAGTAACTCTGATAAATGGTGCATTTCCTGCAAAGTAATATCACGAGGAATATCAGCCAGTAAGGATGAAGCGCCTCCGCTTAGCAACAGAAGGATTATGTCTTTTTTTTTGAGGTTCCGCAATTTTTCAAGTACTATTTCTCCTGCCTTAACACTGTTGATATCCGGTAACGGATGAGCCGCTTCTATAGTATTAAAAATGGCAAGAGGAACAGAGTGATTGTATTTAGTAATGCAAATGGCATAGCTGATTAATTTTCCTACCTGCTCTTCCGTTATTTTTGACATTGCTGCAGCAGCTTTTCCCGCAGCAATCACAATAAGGTTGTTTATTTCTTCTATCCTGTATTTTTTTTCTCCGAGGAATAAATACCCTTCTTCTATATACAGATGCTTTGGTAAAAGTACCCTTGGCTGTACCGCATTTACACCTGCCTCAAATATTTCATATGCCGCTTGATGAAACATCACATTTAATTTACATTAATTTGCTGTATCTGAAGAAAATTACATTCAATAAATTTAAAATAACATTATAAAAATAATACAGTCATTAATTTCCAATATTTTTGAAGTATGAAAGATATCAATGCCTATGTTCTGATAATTGGAGTATGCCTGCTCATCATTTTATCATATTTATTTAATCTACTGTCCAGAAAATCGGGTATTCCTTCTGTATTGTTGTTACTTCTTTCAGGAATATTTAGCAGAGAAATATTAATTATTAATAATACTCCTGTAGAAATTTCACCCAGGGTGGTTGAAATATTTGGCATTTTAGGACTTATAATGATTATCCTTGAGGCGGGGCTGGACCTTAAGATTGGGAAGAATAAATTAAAGCTTATCCGGAATGCTTTTTTTTCCGCAACAGTTATACTGGTACTTTCAGCACTGGCCTGTTCTGCATTATTGTACTTCTATCTGGATGAACCATTTATTCGTTGTGTGATATATGCTATGCCGCTTTCAGTTGTTAGCAGTGCAATTGTTATTCCAAGTATTTCACATCTTAATGAGAATAAAAAGGAATTTCTTGTGTACGAAACATCTTTTTCTGATATAGTAGGGATCATAATCTTTAATTATTTAATTGCCGGGGATATCCTGAAAGGTTCAAATATTGGCTTTTTTTTTGGTTCACTTTTCCTATCACTGATTCTGAGCCTTGTTCTTTCTTTTATTATACTTTTTTTACTAACCCGAATAACTACGAAAGTCAGGTTCTTCCTGATTTTTTCTATTCTTATATTCCTCTATGCCGGTGGAAAAATGTTGCACCTTCCTGCATTGTTCATTATCCTTCTGTTTGGATTAACAGTAAGCAATTGGGGGGAATTAATTTTTCAAAAATTATACAAATGGGTGTCACCTGTCCAGGTAAGCGAGGTAAGTCATTTGCTGCATTCTCTTACTGCAGAAAGTAGTTTCCTGATCCGGACTTTTTTCTTCTTTATTTTTGGGTTTACTATTGATTTTAGCCTGATCATGGACATTGAAGTGATCCTTGCTGGTAGTGCAATAGTGGCAATTCTTCTGGGAATTCGTTATATATATCTTCGCTTTTTTCTTCATTCACATATATTCCCCGAACTCTTTTTCATGCCAAGAGGATTAATTACTGTATTGTTATTTTATAGTATACCAGAATCATATAAGCTTACGAAATTTAACGAAGGAATTTTGTTTTTTGTAATATTGATTACAAGTGTAATTATGATGATTGGTTCAATCGCTTATGGAAAACCAGGGCTGGAAACTATTAATGATGAAACACCCATTACGGAAGAAGACCCGGGAGAAAACATCACAACCGGTATTACTTAAAAGGATAAAAAAATTACAATGAGTTGTCAGATTAATACTTCCTCTATTGTCCTGTTCAAACGACTCCTCTCAGCGGCAAATGCCATAAGATGACTTTCAATTGAAACATCAATCGAAGAGCTTAGGAGTTTTTTATCTTTTTGTGCAACCGCCTGCAACCAGTCTTTCACAAGCCGGTGATCTCCCCCACCATGTGCATCAGTTTTCATTTTCCATGAGGTTTGTTTCCTTGTCTTAAAATCAGTCATAATAAATGATTCCATATTGCCAACAATATCACCTTTGGATCCCATTATTCTTGTTCTTCTGCCTTCGTAAGATACATGGGCTTCCATAGAGAATGCGGCAGTGACGCCATTTTCAAATAGCATATTGACAGTAAGATGGTCAGGCTGATCATTATCCATTCTGTACACACATCTGCCATAGTCTGTAGACTTCAACTTCTCTAAAATAAAATCATCCCATTTGTATCTTTCTTCAGGCATATCAAATACATAAAGCCTCTTTTTATCCCTTAAATATATCTGCAAAGCCGAGTACGGGCAGGAACTTTCAACATCGCAACCATCTGTACACCGCTCAGTGCTTCCTTCGGGTGCATTACGATTAGTAAACCATTTCAGGTTGCCAAAGCAATGAACATCTTTTGCCGGACTGTTTACAAGCCAGCGGATTATATCAGTATCATGGCTTGATTTTGCCAATAGTATTGGTGTAGCAGTTTTACTGTTTCTCCACTTTCCTCTTACATAAGAATGACTCATATGTACCTGTTCTATCGGTTCCATATGCTGGATACTAATAATATTCCCGATAAGACCTGCATCTAATACTTCTTTTAATTCTCTGAAGTAGGGTGAGTATCGTAATACATGGCAAACACCTAGTATACTATTACTGGCTTGGGCTTTTTCTAATATCAGGCGACATTCTTCTTCTGTTGGTGCAATAGGTTTTTCTAATAGTACATCATATCCAGCATCCAGCGCAGCCAGACAGGGTTCAGTATGAAGGTTGTCTGGTGTTGCTATTATTACAGCATCAGCAAATTTTGGCTGATTAAATATATCCGGCCAGTTATTGAAAACATGGGTTTCAGGGATTTTATGTCTTCTCCTGATACTATTCCTCCGCTTTGTGTTGATATCTGCTACCGCAGTGATTTTCATCTGGTCCGGATTGGCAATTGCATACTCTGCATAAATGTTTCCCCTATGTCCGGCGCCTATTAATATTACGGAAACAGGCTTTTCAAGTTTTTGGTGCAATGGGTTTTCAAAAACATCCTCCTGTAAGCCAAACAAATCAGCTACTTCTTTCCATTTGAGGGATACATTATCTTTTAAAAAATTTAGCGATCGTAA
>Ga0116143_10004755_pt1 | contig 12717 bp, 12 predicted proteins | sample AD_UKC034_MetaG_FD_89745 | JGI IMG/M metagenome (GOLD analysis project Ga0116143, IMG submission 89745) | Active sludge microbial communities of municipal wastewater-treating anaerobic digesters from USA - AD_UKC034_MetaG | ecosystem: Engineered > Bioreactor > Anaerobic > Digestate | place: USA...
AGCCGAAAGAACGGCTATATCTGGCATACCACCGGATCGGGGAAAACCCTCACCTCCTTCAAGGCCAGTCAGGTCCTCATAGAGCTCCCCAAAGTCCACAAGGTCGTCTTCGTGGTGGACCGCAAGGACCTGGACTACCAGACCCAGAAGGAATTCGACGCCTTTTCCAAGGGAAGCGTCGACGCCACCGAAGACACCGCCATGCTCGTCCGCCAGTTCACGGACGACACGCGCCTCATCGTCACCACCATACAGAAGCTCAACAACGCCATAAGCCACAAACGACACCTCGAAAAGATGGAGTCCCAGAAGGACAGGCGGATAATCTTCATCTTCGACGAGTGCCACCGCACCCAGTTCGGCGAGACCCACGCCCGCATACGGAACTTTTTCCGCATAGCCCAGATGTTCGGCTTTACCGGCACCCCCATCTTCGTCGAAAACGCCTACCAGAACGAACAGGGAAAGCGCACCACAAAAGAGCTCTTCGACGAGTGCCTGCACAAATACGTCATAACCGACGCCATCCGCGACGAGAACGTGCTGAAATTCTCAATCGAATACATAGGCCGCTACAAGGAGAAATCGGGAAGCAATACCGAAATCGACATAGAAGTGGAGGATATCGACCGCAAGGAGCTCCTCGAGTCGCCCCAGCGCCTTGAAAAGATCGTCGATTACATCATCGCCAACCACGACCGCAAAACCCACGCCCGGGCCTTCACCGCCATGTTCTGCGTCTCGAGCATCGAAACCCTTACCCGGTATTATGAACTCTTTAAAAAGAGGAAGGAAGAAGAAAAAACCGACCTCGTCCTCGCCACCATCTTCAGCTACGCCGTCAACGAGGACGATAAAGACGCCGACGGCCTCATCCACGAAGAGGAGCTCTCCCTCGTCGCCGAGTCGAAAAGCCCCTACTTCGTCAACAGCCACAGCAGGGACAAGCTGGAATCGTATATAGAGGATTACAACAGAACCTTCAACGCTAAATACACCACGAAGGACAACCAGTCCTTCTACAACTATTACCAGGACATCGCCAAAAGGGTAAAGAACAGGGAGATCGATATCCTCCTGGTCGTGAACATGTATCTCACCGGCTTCGACAGCCCTCCCCTCAACACCCTCTATGTCGATAAAAACCTGAAATACCACGGCCTCATACAGGCCTACTCCCGCACCAACCGCATCCTCGACGAAAAGAAGTCCCAGGGCAATATCGTCTGTTTCAGGAACTTGAAAAAGGCCACCGACGACGCCATCACCCTGTTTGCCAACAAGGACGCGAAAGAAACCATAATACTGGAGCCTTATGAGGAATACCTGGACAAGTTCGGTCACGCGTATTCCGAGCTTCTGAAAATAGCGCCCAACGTGAAGAGCGTAAATAACTTGAAGGATGAAAACGATGAGCTCCGGTTCATACAGTCCTTCCGCGAGATCATGCGCCTTAAAAACGTGCTCACCACCTTCGTGGACTTCACCTGGGACGACCTTGCCATGAACGAGCAGGGATTCGAGGACTATAAGAGCAAGTACCTTGACCTGTACCAGAAGGTAAAAGACAACGACCGTCTGGAAAAAGTCTCAATCCTCGACGACGTGGACTTCGAGCTCGAGCTCATCCACCGCGACGAAATAAACGTCGCATACATCCTGAAACTCCTCTCCAAGCTCAAAGGCCTCACCGGCGACGACCGCGAAAAACAGAAAAAACAGATATCCGACATCCTCTCAAGCGAACCCAAGCTCAGGAGCAAAAAGGAGCTCATCGAAAGGTTCATAGAGTCCAACCTCCCCCACATCGAGGACGCGGATGAAATAACGGGAAAATTCGATGACTTCTGGAACGAAGAACGCCAAAAGGCCATTACCGAGATCTGCGCCGCCGAGGACCTCGTCCCGGAAAAACTGCACAGCGTCATAGAAAACTACCTCTTCACCGATCGCGAACCCCGCCGCGACGAGGTTCTCGACATGCTCGCCGGCAAAAAACCCGGCGTCCGCGAGCGCAAAGCCGTCTCGGAACGCATCATCTCAAAACTCGTAAACTTCGTGGAAACGTTCATTGCGGGAATGAGTTATTGAATAATCAAGCAGGGGATAAAAAAGCATTGTCCCCTCGGGAGATGTCAGTGGATAAGCTAATCGAGTTGTTGAAATATCTAATACCCATGATATTATCATCCGGCGTATTTTCATATCTGTTGCTAAGAAAGACGCATCAGGAAGAAAAATACAGGGAAATAATTAATGATTTCACCAAAAGGACAATGGAGGGCATTAATGAGGTTCTTACAATATTAAAAGAAACGGAAACGATTTATGAAAATATTCAGAAAGAATATTCTACGGATAAATCGTCATTTGCTTATGTAAAATGGAAGCAAGTATTTTCATATCAATATTCGCTATTGAGTTCTGCAATCAACCGCCATAGAGTATACATTTCACCGCTCATTAATTATCGCGATTCAAAATATTACAGTGATCCGCTTAATGTAATCGTGGCAGTATGCTCTGTTTTCGAGGATCACACTTCAATCGAAGAAATTGAAAAATCGCTTACATCCCACATCGCTACAAGCTCGGATACAAAATATCAGGATTATTTTGATAAACAAACCGGAACTTGCAAAATAGAACTCATTTTCGAACACAGTAAAAAGCAATTCGTAAATTATAAAAACCTGTTGATAGATGAATTGATTGAATATCAGAATAATTTGTTGCAGGGCAAGGGAGGTTTGATAAAAAAAAGAAAGAAAGGAAAATGTGCGGATTGATGCTCTCTCGGCCACGGGCAATAGTTCTTTCTATTGAATTCGCCCGTAAGTCTTCCCCGCTATGACATTCTTTACTTGCTGATCATTAAGCGCACCAACCTCTTCCTTTATCTCAGCAACCGACCGCCCCATTTTGTGTAATTCCCGTATCTTTCTTACCTGGTCGGGTGTTAACGTCTTCTGCTTTGCTCCAATATTCTTGATATAAAATTCATCGTCCTTCCACAACTCAGACATAAACGGATGCGGAATACCTTTTTTCGGATAACGTCTGGCATACTCCGCAATCGCCCTTTCTCTCTCCTCAAGAGATATATCTGTTCGCTCGATGATTCTAAGTTTGTGGAGAAATTTAAGACCTTTGAATCCACCGGGAATCATGTTTAAGCCATTTGGACCATATGCAACTTTATCAACGTAACGTTCTTCCCAGTTCATCGCATCTTCTTTTGTCAAATTGACGTCCATTAAGCATGAAGTGAATAGAACATCAGTCAGCCCCATACTCTCCCGCCATGCAGCATGGAATTTCTTTCTACTTCCTCGGTGCATTTCACCGATATGCTCGCTTAATCGAAGCAGCCAATTTCGACCGGTGATGCCCACATAGTAGTAACTGTCCTTATCTGCTTCTCTTATTGCCTTGAAGTCATCTATTCTTTTTATTTGACTCATATTATGCGAGATTGTATGAATATAACACTGATGGCCTCTGTTCGCATCCCCCCATCCCTTTAATAGAAACTGCAATGGTACAATTGTTTTCCACACAATCCCATTATTGTATTCCATTACCATATGAAGCCTGGCTGGCCCAGGCCATATCCGTTCAATCGCTCGTGTATTGATGACTGTTCTTTTCTCTACATTGGATCCTTGGGCTATATCAAGAGGTGAATTACAGAGTCGTTCTGATCCATGCGTCATATTCCTTGTTTTCTCATTGCGACGAATCAATACATCAATCACTCCATTCAATTTACCCTGTTTGTTGTTTATTTGATGTAAACACTCTTCCAGGTGTCGAGCCAAAGGTAATCCATGCCCCGGAGGTAAAAGCGCATGGCAGTTCTTTGCTTCCAAATATTTTAGTTTCACAATCCTATACCATAACACTTATTATTTTTCTTAATCCTTCCTCCGCGCCCTCTGCGATCTCCGCGGTGAAATCCTTTTCAACAATCCACTTCATAACACCGCCCGGCCGGTTTGTCAAAAAAATTCACATTCCTACAAAAAAACTTTGGTAATTTTTCCCATGGGTTTGCAATATTAATACCAAGGGTGCCTCACACCCTACCACACACATATATAAAGCCGTACTCGTACTCGGGGATAACAACAACTACCGTATCGCGCATATCACCTTCTACGTGACAAGGGGTAGCCATGCCTTTGCTCGAGAAAAAGGACGTTCTCTTCACCGGCGTCTACAGCGACTACTATCCCGTGGTCAGCGGCGCCCTCTACACCAAAATCGGCAACAGCCAGGTCGCCGAGGACCTCGCCCAGGAGGTCTTTCTCGCGCTCTACGCCGCCTTCGACAGGGTCGAGCACGTCCGCTCCTGGCTCTTCACCACCATGAAGAACGTCCTCTACGACCACTACCGCGTCGCCATGAACATGCCCGAGGAGACCGCCTACCACGAGGCCCACGACGACATCACTCTCACCTTCGTCAACGGCTTCCGCGACACGCGCATCATCCTCGAGCAGGCAGTCGAGAGCGTCCCCGATCCCGTCGACCGCGTGCTCTTCGACCTCATCGCCGTCCAGAACCACAGCTACCAGGAGGCCGGTAACCACGTCGGCCTCAGCTCCCGCCAGGTCCGCTACCGCTACGGGCTCATCAACCGTCACATCCAGGACCATCTCGGCGCGCGTGGAATAAAAAGTATCGAGGATTTGCTATGAAAATTGACCGGGACATGGAACTCTTACAGAAAGTGCTGGAAAAGTACGGCTTCACCGCCCCCCTCCCCCCGGAGGTGCGGAAGGATATCTACAAACGAAAGAGGAAGATCCTCGTCGACATCCTCAAGAAATACGGCAGGTACAATCCCTTCATCGCCGGGGCCCTTGCCGTCTTCTTCTTCATGAAGGCCGTCGGCTTCAGCCTCACCCTCGCCCAGAGCGCGGGCGTCCTCATCCTCGCCGGAGCCATCGCCGCCGCCACCGTCACGAGCGGCGTCTATTACACCGTCACCAGGGTCCTCAACAGGCCCATGTCCGTGGAGCTCCCCTCCCCTCCCGCCGGGGAGATCAAAAACGAACAGAAAACAAGTACCGCCGCTCCCCGTGAGGCCATCCGCCTCGCGCCCCCTGCCTACTACATCGCCTCCCCTGAAACATCCGAGCTGATCACTCCAATAGTGCGAGATAAAGTCAAAGCCGCCCTCTTCTCCGTGATCACCCGCGCCAAGGGCCCCGGTTCCGCCGGCTACGCTCCCGGTGCCCCCGCCCCCCTGGGCATCGCCCTGAACATCGAGAAAACCGGCCAGTCCTTCACCATCACCGCCCGTCTCATCGACCGCGCTACCAGCCGTATCCTCCACATCTACACCGAAACCGGCCCCGAAAACTCGCTCGAATCAATGTCCCGCAAAATCGCCAACGATATTCTTTCACGGGAATGACATCAAAAATCTTTTCTCCGCGCCCTCTGCGCCCTCCGCGGTGAAACTTATAAAGGTAAATATGGAACAAGATATAAACAAAACGACTGAAACCATCATCGGCAAAGCCATCGAAGTCCACCGCCACCTCGGCCCCGGCCTCCTCGAATCGGCATACGAAGCCTGCCTCATGTATGAATTAGTTCAAGGCGGTTTTATGGTCGAACAACAGAAGCCGGTATCAATACATTATAAGGGTGTTTACATTGATTGCGGTTATCGCATTGACCTTCTCGTCGAGAATTCAGTTGTAGTTGAATTAAAAGCGGTCGAAAAGCTACTGCCCGTACACAAGGCTCAATTGTTGTCCTATCTAAAGCTGTCCGGCTATAAGTTGGGCCTTTTAATCAACTTCAATGTGGAAATACTTAAAAACGGCATACAACGAATCATGAATTAATTACCCTTTCCCCCTCTGTGACCTCTGTGTCCTCTGTGGTGAATATTTAAAGGTAACGTATATGAGAAAATTCTTTATCCTGGCAATAGTTCTCCTAACCGCCGTCGCCGCCGCGTCCCCATCCCCCAGGAAACGCCTGGCCATCCTCGACTTCGCCAGGTCAAACATCCCGGAGTCCTCTGTCCGTTCTCTGCGTTCACATCTCGAACTCGCCCTCTTCCGTCTAGGCGCCTTCGATCTTTTAGAGCGCGATAAGTTAGGATTCATCGCCCGGGAGCATGGCGTCAGTATGAAATGCTCCACCTCCGAATGCGCCGTCAACTTCGGCAGACTCGTCTCCGCCGACTACATCGCCACGGGTACCGTCGAGAAAGAGCGCGACACTGTCATGGTACTGCGCGTCATCGACGTTGCCACTTGCACCATCGCCTACGCTGATTCCATCACGCTTGCCTCCGGTTCTCCTCCCTTCCCGTCTCTTGAAACCCTCGCCTCGCGCGTCTCCCGCCGTTTCTCCCCCGCAAGCCTCAATCCCAACTCCGTGACGGCTTACACCGTCTTCGGAGGTGGTCTCCTGACTCCTCGTGGGAGCCTCACTGCCATCGCGGGTGATACAGGTGTTCCCTTTCTCTCCCTCGGGTTGAACAATCTCTTCTATCGCGGCTCCCTCTTCGAGCTCTCGTTCCTCTACGGTAAACTGCCCGGTTCGTCGCACCTCACTGATTCTTCCATAATGCCCGTCCAGTTCGCCGTCGGTCATTCAATACGCTTTCCCTGGAACATTTCATTCGCTCCCCTTCTTTCCGGCGGAGCGTCGTGGAACAGGGTCAGCGCCTATAATGAAACAGAAGCGGCATTTGAGCCCGTTGTCTCACTCGGCATTGCCTTAAGTTACCGGGGTGGTGCCCCCTGGTTCGTGTCTCTTCGTTCATATCGCATCTGGGTGCTCGAGGAAGGAGGTCCGCTCAATCTTGACACGCACCTCCTCGTTGTAGGGCTTTACTTGTAGGAGTTCTATCGTATAAATATACTTTTCGTATTGGTTTCCGTCACTGTGGATTTTTCCATGTAATTCTTGCTCGCTTGTATCATGTCCTTCATCGCTGTTAAAGGATTCGCCTCTACTTGCGTATTCACATTGATTTTATCCGCATACCACTCAATGACGTTCAATCCGCTTTGGTCCATTCTCCAGCTTTCATCCATCGTCGTGAAAAAAATTCCTATTCCTTCGCAACCAAAGCCATCGCTTTCTCCCGCAATAATTACACCTCCGCTCTTTAACTGTTTTATAGTATACGCGGTGTCAGTACTTTCCCCTCCTGCTGTCATCATTTTCTTCACTGTTCCATTTGCGTTCAACTGTGTCATCAACATATCCACGCCGCTCTTAGTGTTTGTGTTTATGACTCCGCCCAGCATGTAGCTCCCGTCTTTCGCCTTCGTTATGTTTATGAAAATTCCATCGTTTACTGTCAAATACACCGTTTCCCAGACCACCTGCAGCTGGCTGTTCAGCTTTATCGCCCAGGGTGTATAGAAATTTGAAAGAGACGTATCATAATTTCTACCCACAATAACCATATCACCATTATCCTCAACTATCATTCCGATCGCTATTGTACTTATCCCGCCATGCAGGTTTATACTCCTGTACGGCGTTCCAGACGAGTCAACTTCCATTACGTGCACTCCGGATAAAAAAATATTATCTTCTTCGAACGTATTTATTGCGATCACATACTTCCCGGTTATTTTATTGTACACGACGCCGCCAATTGTTTCATTACCTTTCAGGCCATGGGTTGTTTCACCCAATATTTCACCTTCAGCGTCTGTCCATATCACCCATACATCATTCCCACCCGCACCAAAACGGTCGGTACACCCTATTATCACGTATTCACCATCATCTTCCTGAAACACCTTTTTCGCTAAGTCATTTCCCTCGTTCCCGTAATGCCTTTCCCATAGCATGTCCAGTGAACTGGATAATTTCACTATCCAGAAATCCTTGTCCCCCTCATAACTTTCCAGCGAATACCCCGCCAGCAGGTATCCGCCGTCCGGAACCTTTCCTATTGAAAACACCCTGTTATCCTGTTTCCCGCCGATAGCCTTCTGTTGTAAAATATTGCCGAATTTGTCTGTCTTTATTATCCATGCGTCCACCTGCTCTGGTTCGTCATAACAGAGGTTTCCCACAATAATAATGTTCCCGTCATCTTCTTCAAGTATCTCAACTAACTCATCATCACTCCTTTCATTAATAATGGCAAAGAAGGTAGGATCGTCATTCAATCCCGCTTCCGCTCCAATCTCTTGGGCAGGCCCTTTCACTCCCAGCTGATCATTAAAAACGTTACCGCACGAGGACACGCCGAAGCACACCACGAGTAAAATGGCGAAGATTATCCCTTTCATACCCACCCCTGTCACAGGAAAACTCCCGGCGGCCCCACCGCCGGTTCGAAACAGCCCCCGGAAACGCCCTTTTATCTGTTTTTAGGAAGGAAACAACGGATCAAACCCTACCAACCCGATCCCTCCGGTCAAACACTATTGGATACCGTTTGTCATCGCGAGCGACCGCAGGGAGCGTGGCGATCTCTTTTCTATTTTGACATAAGTGGGTCCTTCTTCATCGTTTTTTACTTGACTTTTATACACAGTTGTACAATTGTCTGAACATTGCATGGAGCTGATGCATGAATATCACCATTGACACCTCTGCGCTCCTGGCGGTTATCGTCGGCGAGTCCGTGCGGGAAAAAATCATCGCATTGACCGCCGGGAACACGTTGCTTGCTCCCGGTTCGGTTCCCTGGGAGATCGGAAACGCTTTCTCCGCCATGTTCAAACGCGACAGGATCACGCTCAAGGAAGCCCAGAAAGGCATTTCAATATTCAACGGCATTCCAATAAGGTATATTGAAACGGATTTCGCCAACGCCCTCAAAGTGTCCAGAACGGCAAATATCTATGCGTACGATGCCTACATGCTCGATTGCGCCATGCAAAGCAAGACTCCCCTTCTGACCCTTGATGGCAAGTTGCTGGAGGCGGCGCGAAAACTCGGTATTGAATCTCTGGAGGTCTGAAATGCGGGTGTATACATATTCGGAAGCAAGGCAAAAGCTGGCCTCCCTGTTAAAACAGGCTGAAAATACCGGCAAGGTTTTAATTAAGAGAAAAGACGGAAGGACCTTCTACCTCTGTCCTGAAAACAACATCTCTTCCCCGCTTGACGTTCCATCGATAAAGGCGAAAATCACGTCACGGGAAATCATAGATATTATAAGGGAAGGAAGGGAAAGATAGAATACCAAAAACATACACTCTGTATCGGTATCACATGCCTGTTTATTTTTCTCCTTCCCTTATCCCTCCTTCCTCTGTGTTCTCCGTGCCCTCTGTGGTGCCCCATATAGTTCATCAATGATAAAAGCTCCCTGTTCGACATCCAGTTTTCTAAAGCAGTCAACTCATCCCATATTTTCTCCGCGCCCTCTGCGTTGAAAATTTCTAGTTTTGCCCCAGAAAAATTTTGTCATCTGGTACGCCCCCCGGGGACTATACCAGTGACCCGCAACGCCCGAAATGGCGAAAACGGTCAATATTTGGTCAAAACTCGACCAAATATTAATCAAATGTGACATAAGAAAAGTAGTTGACTATTAATTCTGCTACATTTAGTCTACATTAATCCATGGGAGACGCGCCACCCGGCCATCCGCACCCGCCGGGGCCCGTCCCCCGGGGATGCCAACGGTCACCCGGTCCCGGTCCATTCCGGCACGGTTCCTCCATATAAGAGGACCGCACGGTAGGGAACACCGGGCCCCTCCCCCGCCCCGCAAGGCGGCTGGAACAGGGAACCGGGGAGCCGAGAAGCGCACGCGCGGAAACGCGCACAACAAAAGAGAGCGAGGAACAAATGACATAGCGGATTTTCAACCGGGCGGCGGGAAAGGCGTAGCAGCGTCGATATCGCCACGGGCCCGATAATACAAAAGCCTGAAGTAGCAGCTTCAGGCTTAGGGGTTTCGAGGTGTTGCCCCGAAAGTTTTCCAGAACTGTGTTTCTAGTAATATACTAGTGGCGGTGGGTTATTGTCAACTTTTAAATAACCGCCGCCCGTCAAAAACACCTCGAAAAGTGGAAAAAATTCCAATTTTGAGGTGTTTTTTTATGCTATCACGCGCCACACCCGCGTTTTTCCAAAAAACCGCGCCGCCGCGGGCCTCCCGTTCCGCCGTCCCGGGACAGACACCCGCGAATCGAACCTTCCCCCTCCCCCATTCTTCCAGGGGAGTGCGATAGGAACGCCACGCCGCCATGGAGCCCGTCCGCCTCAACCGCGACCTGGTGAAGATCGTCTATAAGTACGGCGACCTGGATGCCTATCGCCTCTACGTCATCGCGCGCCGCCACTTCTCCGCCCGCTCGGGGATCTTCTCCCCCGACGAGCTCTGCGATCTCCTCCACCAGGGCTACGGCCGCGCGTCGCTCCACCGCCGGCCCGGCAACGGCCGCCGCCGGTATCAAAACCGCCTCGCGGAGCTTCTCGGCGGCTCGCTCCTCTTCACCGCGCTCCCGGACGGCCGCTACCGCGCCAACTCCGAGCGCGCCGTCGTCTCGCGCTTCAAGAAAGGCTCCCGTCACGGCTACTACACCCTGCCAGAGGCCTCCATCCTCGCCTCCAAACGGCATTTTTTCGACTTCTGCGTCGGCATGCTCCTCTCCGGGAACAGGTTCCGGGCCAACAAGAACATCTCGAAGTACTGCAACTGCACCGTGCGCCGCGTCCAGTACGCCACCTCCCGCAACCACCGGGAGGAGCTTTTTCATAAACGGTACAATTTCATCGAAGACTTCTCCGGCACGTACGAGGAAGTCCTGCAGTTTCGCGCCATGCTTTTCAACGTGCATGGGATATCATCGCCCCTCCCCGTCAAACGCAGCGGAGAGTGGGTGCTGAGGCTTAACGCTCCAAATTCCTACACAGCCAGCGTGTTGAGCGGGGTCAAAGGGGACAGGGCCTATCAGGCCCGTCAGGCTCAACCAACGGTGCGTCCGGGCAGGAAAGAAGAGCGCTGGTTCATCCCCATACGCGAGAAAAAAGCCGGGCAGATGAAACTCTTCAAGGACCCCTCGCGCGATAAACGCTGGTTCTTCAATACGAAAGTCTACACGGCGAACCGCTACATCCAGGACCACAGCAGGTACCTGTCATGACCGGTCTGTTTAAAACCTTTAGACATTTCGTTCATCCTAAAGGGGTCGTTGGCCGTGTGTCCCCGCCCTCCCCCGGCGCCAGGGAGAGCACCAATCGTGTTACCGCACAGGCAAAGCTCCGCACGCGGCCATTGACCTGGAAGACGTGGTATCGAGTTCGCGGGGGTCTCTGTCGGCAGGGACTGTCGGGTGAATTCAAGCTGGAGGACGCTTACAGGCCTTCGTACCGGCACTTCAGCCGTCGGCCGCGCGAAATCGTTTTTTCGAGGAGTGTATGATACGCTTATTCTACGGAAATTTCGTACGCCTTCTTATTGATGAAGGCCGCTATTCGAAACTGGACAAGCTGGATCAGTTCTACTACCTCTGCCGTCTCGATTTCGAGTTAAAGGAACTACTTGATGAAGGTTTTAAAATCGGAAAATTTGATATCTTCAACATCTTCAACATCATCATCACCCGCCAGATGGCGAAGGGTATTTACCAATTTGATGTTATAGACGAGTGTTAACTCTAACTATCCCTACTAAATAGTACTGTTTTCTTTATCGTAATCCAATTATATATCGTATCGTATATACTGAATGCAGCACAGGAATGATGAAACAAACAACATTTTGTTCGCGCGTTATGCGAGTAATGTATATAAAAAATAAATAAAAGTAATTGTAATATTAAAATTCATAATATATCCTTGGTACATTGTTAACCAATGCATATAATGAATGAAATACATTTTTCTGATGTCTGTAAAATAAAACATTGGAATATGAAGGGTATTATGTAATGGAACAATTGCTTCCCGTTAATCTCCCCGAAGAGCTTTTTAACATGCTCGTAAGGGCCTCTAATGACGCAATATCTATTACTGACAAAGAAGGTTTAATAATATACTCCTCCCCCAACTCAAGGAAACTGTACGGATACGATCTTGAAGATGCAATCATAGGAAAACACGCAACTGAGTTTATCGCTCCGGAATACCATCAGAAGGCCAGCGAATACTTTCAGAAAGCTTTATCTCATGGGATCATTGAACATGTGGAATATGTTTTCATACGTAAAGACGGTAGCAGGTTCAATGGTGAACTCACTGCCGCCCGCATCGACAATCCTGCCGGTGAGCCTGTAGGATTTGTTGCCACCATACGTGATTATACGGAACGGAACAGGATTCAGCAGGAAATCGAAAAACTTAAGCGCTTCGAAGCACTTGGAATATTTGCCGGCGGTATCGGGCATGACCTTAATAATATACTTTCATGCGCCATGGGTAATCTTTATTTCCTTGAGGAAAAATACAAGGATCATTCTGATTCTGCGCCATTGTTCGAATCGTTAAAAGAGGCATGTGGTAATGCCACTGCTCTTGCGAAGGAACTTATGTTATTTTCAAAGGGAGATGAAATTGTTCTTCATCCAATCGATCTTAAAGCGCTAATTTTTAAGGTAATTAAATCGCTTGGTGGTCACTCAAATATCGCGTGTCAATGTAATTATCTGAGTAAACCACCGGCTCTGCCGGTGTGACAAGAAAAGGCTTTGCCGAGTAAGGCGTGATAATAAAAATACTCCTGAGGAGGCCCCCGGAGGGACAACCAAAGGAGTATAAAAT
>Ga0116143_10004756_pt1 | contig 12717 bp, 7 predicted proteins | sample AD_UKC034_MetaG_FD_89745 | JGI IMG/M metagenome (GOLD analysis project Ga0116143, IMG submission 89745) | Active sludge microbial communities of municipal wastewater-treating anaerobic digesters from USA - AD_UKC034_MetaG | ecosystem: Engineered > Bioreactor > Anaerobic > Digestate | place: USA...
GAAAAGGACTATGCCCACCAGGAGCAGGTTCGCCATCTGGAGGAGCAGACCCGCGAAAATGATGATCCAGGACATGTTCGATCCGATGGACGCCACGGGGACCATGGTGTTCCGGAGCATCAGCGGCGAGTAGTGACTGGAATGCTGTATCGCGTGCCCGGTTTCGTGCGCTGCGACTCCTATCGCCGAAATGGACGCGCTTCTGTACACGTCCGGTGAGAGCCGGACCACCCTGGCGCGGGGATCGTAGTGGTCAGAAAGGAAGCCGGAGGTTTCGACCACATCCACGTTGCCAAGCCCGTTCTGGCGGAGTATCAGCCTGGCCACCTCGGCGCCGGTCATCCCCGAGCGTGAGCCTACCTGGGAATATTTCTTGAAGGTGGTTTTCACCCGAATCGAAGCCCAGAGCGAAAGTATCAGAACAGGGGCCATTATAATTATATACAGAGGGTCTATCATTGGCATCATCTCATTACCTCACTGGACATCTGTTTATTATGCTGTATACTAAAAGTAGCCACATTTACGCCAATGTTACATCATACGCAGAATATTTAAAGATTTTTTAGTATACACAGCGCACGTTTTACATCGAACTTGGTGGCGTTGTTTTATAAAATGGGACTATTAATTAGTTTGAATTTTTATCACCTTCCCGGCACAATTGATGGTTTCGTGGTTTGGGGTAATGATACCGGGAAACGGGGGACGCTGTAGTAGATGGCGAGTACTACGATACAAGTCGCGGTCTTTATCACCCTGCTGTGTGCCTGCTTTAACGGGAGAGCGTTTTCCCAGGAAATGGCGGGACGGGGTGATACGCATATCCGTGAGGCGGACTGGCACGCCTACAGCATGGGTTTGTTCTACAAGTCGGAGAAGGACTATAACAAGGCGATAGATAGTTTCCTCCGGGCTGCAGCCACGAAAAAGGAGCTCCACAGGATCTATTTCCAGATCGCCGGCTGCTATTTCCACCTGATGAATTTCGAAAAGGCCAACCAGTACGCCATGCTTTCCATCGAACAGGACAGGCGGTTCGTGAAGCCGTATCTCCTGTCGTACAGCACGCAGATGAGGCTGAACGAACACGAAAAGGCCGCGCGGGTCATGGAATCGCTGCTGGAGGTTCACCCGGGCATGGTGAACGCGCATTACTCCCTGGGCAACCTGTATTACAACAAGCTCAAGGACCAGGACAAGGCCCTTGCGCATTACACCAGGATAATTGAATTATCGAAAGACCAGTCCGTGGATGACTACTACAGGGAATACTCCCACTACTATGCAGGGTATATCCTGTACAGGAAGGGCGATCACGACGCTTCCATGGAGCACTTCAGGAAAGCGATAGAACTCAATCCCGCCAGCCAGTCGTCGTACCAGATTCTGATCACCATGCTGATGGATTATTACAGGCTCGATGAGGCGAAGAGATACATCGACGCGTACCGTGAGAACTTTCCGGAGAACACCCGGCTGAATTCGTACCTGGGGAGAATCCATTACCTGAGGGATGAACTGGCGGCGCTGCCCCACCTGCGCAAGGCATCGGCGGAAATGTCGCAGGACGGCCTGCTGTCAAAGGCCCTTATGTTCGAAATGCTGCACCGGGACAGCGAGACGGAGGGAGTACTGAAGTTTATCATAAAAAAATATCCGCGTTACATTTCGCCGCACATGGCCCTGGGAAACACCTACCTGCGGCAGAAACAGAAGGACAACGCCCTTGCGGAGTATTTCACTGCGGGGATTCTCCTGCACAACGTGGGCCTCTTCGATGAATCCAGGAAGGCGCTTCTCAAGGCGCTTTCCATCAGGGACGGCATTCCGGAAATCTACACGTACCTCGCCAGGATTTACGAAGAGAAAAACATGATGGAGATGGCGGAGCTCCATTACATGAAATCGAACGAGCTTAAAGAAAACAGCAAGATACTCGCGCACCTGGGATACCTGAACTCGCAGAAAAACAGGTATGACCGGGCGATGGAGTACTTTGACCGGGCCATAAGGCTGGAGCCCGGGGACTCCAACAACTATTTTCTCAAGGGGCTGACCTACACCTACAGCGAAAAATACCATCAGGCTGAAATCCACATGAAAAAGGCGATCAGCCTGAAGGAAGACGACCTCTATTACTTTTACCTCGCGACCGTGCAGGAAAAGCTGCGGAAGATACCGGATACGATAGACTCGCTCAAGAAGGCCATTCGGATCAATCCGAAAAATTCCCGGGCATACAACTACCTCGGGTACCTGTATGCCGACAGGAACATGCTTCTGGATACCTCCGTAAAACTGGTTGAAAAGGCCCTGGAGCTCGAACCGGGTAACGGCGCGTATATCGATTCACTCGGCTGGGTCTATTACCGGCAGGGGAAGTACCAGGAAGCCCTGGGGAAACTTCTCGAGGCGGAGAGGGAACTCGAAAGGGAGGGCGCCCCTGATCCAGTGGTCTTTGACCACATAGGGGACGCATTTCTTAAAACGGGGAGGCGGGAAGACGCCGTCAATTACTGGAAAAAGTCGCTGAAGCTGAAGGATTCGCGTGAAATACAGAATAAAATCAAAACGCATTCAATGCCGTAGGCGGGATGCCAATTTCAGAGGTGGGCAATGCTATTTCGCGTAGTGACGTATGTGGTGATGAGCGCCGCGCTGTGCTGGCTGGGTGCGTGCGCCGGAAGGACGGTTCAAACCGAACGCGGGGCCGTGCACGCCGATACGACGCGTGTTCGCTCGATGATGGGGAAGATCGAGGAGATAAATTCGAACGCCCCCAGGTCCTTCAGGGCGAATTTTGTCGTCGAGGGAAGGATGGGGAACAACAAGAAGTTCAAGTCCCTCGGTGACGTGGTGTTCAGCCGTGATGTAAAAAAGATGAAAGTGTCGTTCCTTGACAGCGTGTTCAGGAGCCCGCTGACCGTTATCCTCCAGGACGACAGGACGCTGAAGTTTTACCTCCCCGTGGACAAGAAGATATATCTGGACAATGCCGATACCATAGATCTGAAAAATTACACGGGGGTTCGCATAAATTACGAATTCCTGAGCAGTCTCGCATCCGGGAAAATACCGCTGATTCCGGGGTACACCGTGAAACAGGGAGTGGAACAGCAGGACGCCAAGACGGGCTCCGAAAATGAATATTATATTATACTTGAAAATTCCGGCCAGTATGAGACCATCTCTATGAAGGGCGATATTCCCGGTAAGATACTACTGCTCGACAAGGTTACCAAGGACAAGATGGAGTTCTATCTTGAAAATCCCGTGAAGAACAATAATATGCTTTACTATAAGACAATCCGTTTTATATCATTGCAGTCCGGTGACAGGATCAGCATCATGTTCAACTCGCTGAAATTCAATCCCGGTACTATTGCGGCAAAGGATTTGACCCTGTCCGTCCCGAAAAGCACCCAGGTAATAAGATATCACTGACGGGGAAACCCATTACATCATGATCCTCTCGAGCAGCATAAAAAAAGCGAACATCATCACCAATCCTCGGGCCAAGAACCGGTGGGACCTCATCAACGAGATGCTGGAGCTCGCCGTCAGGAACGGGGAGCTGAACGCCGCGGATCAGGAGACGGTCAGGTCCTCCCTGGTGGAGCGGGAAAAGTCAATGAGTACCGGTATCGGCAAGGGGGTTGCCATACCCCACTGCACTACCGACAAAATCAACGATATCATCATCATCCTGGCCACCTGCAGATCCGGCGTTGATTTCGACTCGGTGGACAATCTTCCAGTGAGAATCGCGATCCTCCTGCTGGTTCCCAAAAACAAGCTCACCCAGCACATCAAGACCCTCGCCAACATAGCCAAACTGATGAACAACGATGCGCTGCGCGAGAACCTGTTTACCATGAAATCCCCGGACGCGATAATAAAAGCTATCCAGAACTACGAAGAATCGGCAAAGAAGTGACTGACGGCACGGAAAACCTTTCCCGCTTGGTGGACGCGCGGAAAAGTGGCGAGGACGATTTCGAAAAGTCCCTGAGGCCGCGGAACCTGGGCGAGTTCGTAGGACAGAAGAAGATCGTGGAAAACCTCGCCGTGTTCATCCAGTCCTCCAGGATGCGGAAGAAGCCCCTCGATCATGTCCTGCTGGCGGGCCCTCCCGGGCTGGGCAAGACCACCCTCGCGTACATCATCGCACACGAGCTGGGAGTGAACATCAAGACCACCTCTGCGCCTGTCATCGACAAGACCGGCGACCTTGCTTCCATACTCACCGCGCTGGAGGAGAACGACGTCCTCTTCATCGACGAAATCCACAGGCTGTCGCCCTCGGTGGAGGAAATACTCTACCCGGCGATGGAGGACCGCGCCATCGACATCATCATAGGCCAGGGGATGGCGGCGAAATCGATACGGATCAACCTCGCTCCTTTCACGCTGATCGGCGCGACGACCAGGACGGGGCTCCTCACGGCGGCCCTCCGCGACAGGTTCGGCATACCGCTGCGACTCAACTATTACGAGCAGGAGGACCTCAGGGAGATAGCGATGAGAACCGCCGGGATCCTCAACACCGGCATTGACAGCGACGCCGCGATGGAGATAGCGGGGCGGTCGCGCAGGACTCCGCGCATCATCAACAGGCTGCTCAAAAGGGTGGCTGATTTTTCCGTGGTCCAGGGAAGGAAGCTCATTGATATGGAGATAGCCCGCTTTGCCCTGGAGAAACTGGATATAGACGGGCTGGGGCTCGATGAAATGGACAGGTCGATACTGTCGACAATTATCAACAAGTACGACGGAGGCCCCGTGGGCGTCAAAACCGTCGCGATTTCCGTGGGAGAAGAGATCGATACTCTGGAGGACTTCTACGAGCCGTTCCTCGTGCAGGCCGGCCTGCTGAAACGTACGCCGAGGGGCCGCGTGGCGACCCGCCTGGCGTATGATCATCTGGGGATTGAGTATAATATCAAGCTGGAGCGGGAAGAGCAGCGGGGACTCTTCGAAAACGGCGACTAGTCTTTCTTCTTCACGTCTTTTGACTTCGGGAAGGTCTTCTCTATCAGTTCAGGAACGTTATCGCCCGAGATGAGCTTGCCGTTTATCACGACGGCGGGCAGGTCCTTGATCCCGAAGTGGTTCTTCATGATGCTCACCATCTTGATGTCGATTTCCGCGGGTATCGAGAAAAGCCACAGCTCGTCCCCGTACTCCCTGTTGAGCTTGTTGAGGGTATTGGAGTAGGGAGCGCACTCGTTGCAGTCGTACGGATAGAAGTAGAGGATGTAGTTCCGCTTTTTGGCGCACACGTTGTTGTATTTCAACAACCGGAGCCAGAGCTCCACGTTGAGATACACCCAGTCCTTCTGGATGACCTTGAATTTCTCCAAGTTGTGCTCTTCCTTGTAGACCTTCTCGATATGCCTGCCGGTCTGGAAAACCTTGTTGGAAAGGCCTCCCATGTAGGTCTCGATGGTCCTGCAGATGTTGGTGTCGCCCGAAAACTGCTCCGAGAACGCGAAGAAAAGCTTCTCCTCGTTCATCTCGTTGCGCAGCTGGCCGATTCCCTCGTCCAGCTGGTTGACGCGCTTGTTGTAGATCATCTGCGCGAAGAGCAGCGAGAAGAACATTATGCTGAAGGTGATGGCAAGCGCCTTCCAGATGAGGCTCGTTTTGCTGGAGCTCATTACCGCCACCTAACGCTGTACTTGGTCGTCTGGAGGAAGAACGCCGATACCCAGAAGAACAGGAGGACCGGGTTGTAGATGAACGGCGTCGCTATCAGCATGACGAAATACTTCAGCCTGAAGCGCTCGCGGCTCTCGACAAACCCGAAACCGTTCACCAGGAAGAAGATGATGAAGACGGCCAGTACGAGCAGCAGGTGGTAGGGCGTGGTGAAGTAGGAGCCGCTCATGAACGTGTCGAGGGCCCTCGTGAAATCGGGCACCTGGCCCGAGGCGATTGTCCAGTACAGCGCCGCGAGATGGTCGAAAACGAAACTTGCGGTCTTGGATACGAGATAGACCACTATCACCCCGATCATGGCGATCATGAGCGTCGAGGTGGGGAACACGAACATGCTGAACATGCCGAACTTGGAATCGAGCATCATGTCGCGGTGCATCCAGAAGTTGATGAGCGTACCGCGGTTCCAGCGCATCCTCTGCCAGAAGAGGGTCTTCCAGGTGGTCATGACCGACGTGTAGACCTTTGCCTTTTTCGAGCCCTTGATCTTGTAGCCGGCCTTGCGGATCCTGAAGGTGATCTCCATGTCCTCGGTGGGCGTCTTGTGCGCCGGCAGGAAACCGCCTATCTGCATCATCACGTCCTTCCTGTAGAGGCTTAAGGGGCCGCGGGTGATGAACACCGCGTCGAGGGAGTCGATGGCCATGAGGATGAAGTTTGAGTAAACGTATTCTATGTGCTGGAACCACTCGACCATGTTCCTGGGATTGTTGACCACGAGCTTGGTGGTGACGGCCCCCACCTCCGGGTCCTGGAACTCCTTCACTATGTGGTTGAGCGCCTGCGGGCTGGGATAGGAGTCCGCGTCGACGCAGCCGACTATCTCGTAGTTGGCGACCCTGAAGCCCTGGTTGAGGCTCTCGCTTTTGCCCTTTTCGCCGGCTTTCATGAAAAGCCGGATGTACTCGTGCTTCCTGGTGTAGTCCTCAACTATGGTGAAGCTGTCATCCGTTGAGGCGTCGTCGATGACGATTATCTCCATCAGGCCCTTGTAGGTGTCGTGCATGGTGATGAGGGAATCGAGGGTGGCCGCGATGGTCTTGCTCTCGTTCCACATGGGGACGACTATCGACACGCCCGGATAGCTGGTATCCGCGAGCTTTTCGGTTTCTTTCCTTTCCTGATAGGCGAGCAGGTACACCGCCGAGCAGAAAATCACTATAAATGAGGAAACAAGAAAAATATAATCAAAATACATATACAGCTCCGTTACGACAGTTTATGAAAATGCATTGTCAATTGAGGGATGAAAGTGGTTACCACCCGGTAATTGTCAATGATAATATCCCAAATTCACTAAAAATCACATTTTTTTTATCAATACTAAAGATACTAACGATTAGATGATTTTGCCAATAAAAATTTCAAGTTAATATATTATGTCGCTACGATTGACCCGCGTGGCCTGACAGCAATGGAATCCGATTTATCGCTCACCCCGATAATTTTCTTGAATTATGGAGATGGTCCGATGAACGTGTACCGCATTATATGTGTATTCGATGAAAAAAGACACCAAATTCAGGGAAATCCCCTATAACTATACCTCCTTTTCCGACAGGGAAATCATCCTCAAGTATTTCGACGAGGAAGTCTGGCAGATACTCAACACCCTGAGGGAGGAACGGGTGACCGGCAGGAGCGCCAAGCTCCTATTCGAGGTCATCGGCGATTATTTCATCATCGACCGCAACCCGTATATCTTCAACGACTACCTCGAGAAGCCCGTCAAACTCAGGAAGCTCAAAAAAAACCACCGCCTGCGCCTCAAGAAGATCGGAGAAGGGGCGCACGGCAACCCACTCGTGGAAAAACTCCTGGATCGCTGCGTTGAACTCGAAAAGCGTTTCATCGCGGGCTTCAGGGACGAAAAGAAGAAGAACAGGAAGATAGTGAACGCCCTGAAAAAGGCGACCCTGCCCGACAATATCCAGTTTTCCGCCTTTCACAAGGTTTCCCATGCCACGGACGCGTCGGACTGGCGGGCGGAGTATCCCGCGGCGGTGGTCTACCCGGACAGCGTCGGCGAAATTCCGGGGATCATCAGGGAGGCGAGGGAGATAGGCCTGAAGATCATACCCCGCGGCGGGGGAACGGGCCTCACCGGCGGCGCGGTGCCGGTCGCCAAAGACACGCTTGTCGTCAATACCGAGAAGCTGAACGGCATTGGGGCGATACGCGAGGAAATAGTGAACTGGAAGCAGGTGCCGGTCATCGACGTGGAGTGCGGCGCGGTGACGGAGGAGGTGATAGAGCACTGCCGGCACCACGGGTACATCTTCGCCACGGACCCCACATCGGCGTGGGCATCCACCATCGGCGGGAACATCGCCGAGAACGCCGGCGGCAAGAAGTGCGTCATGTGGGGCACTGCCATCGACAACCTGCTTTCGTACAGGATCGCCGACGCGCGGGGGCACATCATCGAGGTGGCGCGACGCAACCATCCCTACAGGAAGATCCTTCCCGGCGACGAGGTTATCTTCGACGTGACGGACACTTCCACCAAGAACCTGGTGAAATCGATACGGCTCGCGGGAACGGAGATCCGGAAGGAGGGGCTCGGGAAGGACATCACCAACAAGGCCCTGAAGGGGCTCCCCGGGCTCCAGAAGGAAGGGGGCGACGGCATCATCCTGGGCGGGACCTTCGTGCTGTACAGGCCGTTCCGGCACTGCCGCACCATATGCCTGGAATTTTTCGGGAAGAACCTTATCAACGCCTCGCGGGCCATCGTCGATATCCTCCGCGGTTTCGAGAACAACCGCACGGTGTTCCTGACGGCACTGGAGCATTTCGACGAGAAGTACGTGGTGGCCATTAAGTACCGGAACAAGTCGAACAGGAAGGACATCCCCAAGGCGGTGCTCCTGATAGACGTGGAGAGCGACAGCGAGGAGTCCCTGACTGCGGCGTGCGGCGATATCATCCGCGACGTGAAGGGCTACAACACCGAGGGCTTCATCGCCGAGAGCGAGGCCGCCCGGGAGGGGTTCTGGAAGGACCGGAAGAACCTGGGGGCCATCGCCCGCCACACCAACGCCTTCAAGCTCAACGAGGATATCGTCATCCCGATAGACCGGCTGCCGGAGTTCGCGGACTTCGTGGAGAAGCTCAATATCGTCAAGGAGCTCCGGAACTACGCGCGCATCCTCGAGCAGATGGAGGTGTTCATACAGAAGCTTCCGGCGAGGAAGGAAGACGAGTTCCTGGACAAAAAACTCGCGACCAGCCTCAACAGGGCGCGGGGGATACGCGCTGACTACCTGCAGTACATCGAGCAAATAGACGCGCCGGCGAAGGAAATCTTCAAGTACCAGTCCGAGTTCGCGAACGAGAGGCGGTCGGTCTTCAAGCTGATACAGGAGGACATCATCGAGATATCGTTCCAGCGCGATATCATCGACAATTTCCACCAGTCCCTGAAGGGCTACGACATGGTCATCGCAGGGTTCGACGCGCTGGTGGAAAGCGAGGCGAAGCGGAAAATCATCGTCGCCACGCACATGCACGCCGGCGACGGGAACATCCACGTCAACATACCGGTGCATTCCAGCGACTACCTGATGATGCAGGAGGCAGACGAGACCGCGGGGACCGTGATGCAGGAGGCGGTGAGGCTGGGCGGTGTGGTGTCCGGGGAGCACGGGATAGGCCTCACGAAGCTCCGTTTCATCGAGCGCGAGGTGCTGGAAGCCTACTCCGACTACAAGAGGGAGGTCGATCCCGGCAACCTGTTCAATCCCGGGAAGCTGAGCGCCGACTTCCCCCTGAGCAGGGTCTACACTCCCTCCTTCAACCTGCTGGAGCTGGAGGCCTTCATCCTGAAGGCCGTGGACCTGGAGAAGCTGTCGACATCCATCGCGGCGTGCGTGCGCTGCGGGAAATGCAAGTCGGTCTGCAATACGCACTTTCCGGAATGCAACATCTTCTACAACCCGAGGAACAAGATATTCGGCGTGGCGCTCATCATCGAGGCGGTGCTCTTCGACGCGCAGACCTCGAACAGCCTGAGCTTCCGGCACTTCAAGAAGCTGAGGGAGATATCGGACCACTGCACCATCTGCCACAAGTGCCAGGTCCCCTGCCCGGTGAACATCGACTTCGGCTCGGTAACGCTGAACATCCGCGACCTCCTGGTGGACAGGAAGAAGGCAAAGTTCAAGGCGGTGACGGGATTCACCCTCTACTACCTGCGGCAGAAGGGCTACTATTTCAACAAGGTGATGAGGCTGCTCCTGCTGCGGATGGGCTACTCGTTCCAGAGGCTCGGGTATCGCATCAACAGGCCCTTCGCGTCCTTCACCTCCAAAGTGGCACCGAAAATCAGCGGGTATCTCCGGTCGGCGCTGCCGCGGGCCGGGCAGAAGACCCTGCGCGAGGTCGTGGGCGTCCGGGGGAGCAGCACGTTCATATCGTTCGAGAACAGGGCGCTTCCCGTCAGGGACAGCGTGGTCTATTTCCCCGGCTGCGGTTCCGAAAGGATGTTCAGCGATATCAGCATGGCCGCCGTGGCGCTCCTGTACAATGCCGGCGTCCGCGTGGTACTGCCGCCGGAGTACCTCTGCTGCGGCTACCCGCTCCTCGCCAACGGGAAGACTGAACAGGCGGAGCTGAAGAGCTACGACAACCGGGTCAAGTTCCACAAGATGGCGAACATCATCAGCTACATGGAGATAGGGCACGTCCTGGTGACCTGCGGCACCTGCTTCGAGATGCTGGAGTCGTACGAGATGGGCAACATCTTCCCGGACGCGGAGATCATGGACGTGAGCGAGTACGTCAGGAAGAACGGCCTGTACGCGGCGGAGGGCGCGCCGAAAGGCAAGGTGCTCTACCACGATCCCTGCCACACGCCGCTGAAACACTCGGGCTACCGCGAAATCATCCCCTCTCTCACCGGCGCGAACGCGCGCCTGCTTCCCTACTGCTGCGGCGAGGGGGGAACGCTCGCGCTGTCCACGCCGGAGCTGTCCAACTCTCTCCGGGAGCGAAAGGCGGAAGACCTGCGCCGGCTGAACTTCTCCGGGCGTGCGGTGCTCCTCACCACGTGCCCCAGCTGCGTGCAGGGCCTCTCGCGCCTGGAACGGGACTTCCCGGTGAAGGTGAAACCGCTGGTGGTCCACGCCGCGGAAAAATACCTGGGGAAGGACTGGAAAAAGAAATTCCTGAAGGAAGTGAAAAAAGGCGGTTACGAAAGCATAATATTTTGAGTCGCGTCAGCGCTTCTTCAGGAGGATGACCGTGAGGTCGTCGTGGAGCGCGCCCTGTTTCCCCACGAACGCGTTGAAATCGGACATGATGTATTCGAGGATTTCCTCCGCGGTTCCCTTCGGCGCGCGTTCCAGGGTCGTCATGATGCGGCTTATCCCGTACTGTTCGAGGCTTTCCGGGTGCCCTTCGTAGAGGCAGTCGGTGTAGAGCAGGAGGACGTCCCCCGGGGAGACCTGCATCGTATGCGAGGGAATGGCGTCTTTCAGGACCTCGATGCCCAGGAGCGTTCCCTTCAGCGGCCAGCTCTCTTGTACCCGCACTTTCTCGGCCTTTCCCGACGCTCCCATATGGATCATTTCCGGGTGGCCGCAGTTCACGTATTCCACGGAGCCGTCGCGGAACCGGAGGATGATGCCCGTGATGTAGTTGTCCACGGGCTTTATCTCGTCGATGAGTTCCTGGTTGATGGTCTCGATCACGAAGGTGAGGTCACGGTCCAGGTGGCGCTTGAAGTTCCGGAAGATGATCGATTTTGCGAAGAGGGTCAGCAGGGCGGCCGATATACCGTGCCCCGAGACGTCGAAAATTCCCACGCCGTCGAGGGTGTCGCCGCTGAGATAGAAGTCGAAAAAATCGCCCGATACCCCCGACGAGGGCCGGAAATGGTACGCGATGTCGTAGTTGACCGGCGGCGCTATCTGCCTTGGAAGAAACGAGGCCTGCACGTTCGCGGCGAGGGACATGTCGCGCCTGTGCGTCTCGTCCGCACGCTCCAGGTCGCGATTGACGTTGACGAGGTTCTCGTTCATCGCCTCCAGCTCCACCATCGCCGCCTGGAGCTCGTCTTTCGCCCGGGACAGGTCCCGGGTACGGCGCTCCACCCTGTCCTCCAGGGTGACGTTCAGTTCCCGCAGGTTTCTGGTGAGCATGTTCACCCGGTCGGCGAGTCCCAGGGAGAAAAGAGCCACGCTGATGGCGCCGCCGAACTGGAAGCCCCAGAGCGTGACCGCGGTGCCGGGAATCTGGCCGAACCGGTGCAGCACCGTAATCACGATCCCCGTGAAAAGCGCCGAGAACGCGATGATGTAATAACGCGCCATCCGGTTCCTGTCCAGGAGAAGCCTGACGCACGACACGAGGATGATAATGATGCCAGGTATGAAATACGCGGCGCCGGCCTGGATTCCGAACCGGTAAGGGACGAAGCAGGAAGCCGCGGTGCAGAATATCGCGAGAATGATATACCCGAGGATGATTTTATCCAGCACGGGATGGTTTTTCCCGGTCTCGATGAAGGAGCGCGTGAAGAGCCCCATGCAGATGACGGAGAAAAATAGCGTGAAGGGAACCGCCTCGTTCATCCAGGGCGAGTTTTTCCATATGTACTGGAAGCCGTACCCGTTCAGCGACAGCGAAACCAGCAGGACGGAGAATATGAAACCGGAGTACCAGAAGTACGTGAGATCCCTCATGGAGAGGGCGAGAAGCAGGTTGTAGACGAGCATGATGAACAGCGCGCCGTAAAAGGTGCCGAACAGGGTCTTTTCCACGTTGAGCTTGGATATCACCATGCTTTCCGAGACTATCTGCATATCGAGCGACATCGAGCTGTTGGACTGCACCCGGAGGTGGCATGTGTGGATGCCGGGTTCGTTTTCCAGTCCTATGAGGAAGTTGTGGTGGTTGATGTCCCGCGCGTTGAAAGGAAGCGTGTCGCCGTATTCCTTGAAAGCGACCTCGCCCCCCTTCTTCGCAGTGTACACGGTGATGTGGTCGAGA
>Ga0116143_10004768_pt1 | contig 12695 bp, 17 predicted proteins | sample AD_UKC034_MetaG_FD_89745 | JGI IMG/M metagenome (GOLD analysis project Ga0116143, IMG submission 89745) | Active sludge microbial communities of municipal wastewater-treating anaerobic digesters from USA - AD_UKC034_MetaG | ecosystem: Engineered > Bioreactor > Anaerobic > Digestate | place: USA...
CCTGTTCTTTATACCCGGAGCCGCGCCAGGGCACGCTTGCCTGCAGGTGATTCCCGGCCGGCTGGGCGACTGGGGCGATCCGGGAAGCCTGCATCCCGGCGGCTGTCAGGTCGTGTTTGCCGACGGTTCCGTAACCTTTGTGTCCGAGAACACCGACGTGGTGGTGCGGCGGGCCCTGCAGACCATGAGCGGCGGTGAATCGCTTGAACTTCCGTAAGGAATCGTTTCCGTCGTGGTGCCCGCCAAAAGGCCGTCGCCGAGTTGCTGTTGAACGGATCGAAAGGGACCGAGATGATGCGCTGCCTGGAGCTTGGTTGGCTAAGTACACTACTCGCGGCCTGCGTCGGTTGCGGCGGCGGCGCGAACCTTCCGGACACCGTTCCGGTGAGCGGCAAGGTCGCTCTGAACGGCAAACCGCTGACCAACGCCAGCGTGACGTTTATCCCGGCCGGGATCACGCGGGGAGAAGGAGGATTCGGAACGACGGACCAGGAGGGCCGCTACGAACTCACGTACTTGCGAGGCTCATCCGGTGTGCCTGTGGGTGAGTATCGCGTGGTGATCAACAAACGCGTCATGCCCGACGGGTCGGATGCAGACGAGGGTCCTGATGTCGCCCCGATTGAGTCTCAGGCCCGGGAACTCCTGCACCCCAAATACAGCAACGAGCAACACACGACGCTCTCCGCGACCGTTCCCGAAGGCGGAGGGTCGGTCGACTTCAACCTGTCAACAGACAAGTAGGATATCGTCTTCTCTCTCCCGCGTACGACACTCAAGCGGCCTTCTGTTAACAGTGACAGCGTGGGTGGCGAGGCGTTCCTGGCGGCTAGTTCAGTTTCTATTTCGATAGGGGCTATTCGAAGAGCCTTCCCTGCCGCTTCTTGATGCGCTGGAGTTCCGGCCAGCGCTCGACAAACGGTCTTGCAGTGGTCTCAGAATTCCACGAATTCCTCCGGATAGTGAGACAGGTCCAACGCCTCTTCGTCGGGCACCGGCCGAATTCCCCACTGTTGCATCGCCAAAGCGCCGAACAGGATTTCGATGGGCTTGCCTTCGTCGTCTTTTCCGATCTGGTCCACGACCATCGCGTGGGTGGAAATCGGGTGTCCTTCGATCTCCGCTTGCAGCAGCGCCGTGGTCTCCGCCTGCTTGACTTGTCCTCCCAGCGCCGTCCGAATGGGATGCGGAGCCTTGGAAGTGCTCAGCAGTTCCGCGACTGCCGGCACGACGTACGTGTTCCTCGCGCCGGTGTCAAACAGCGTCCAGAATTGGCGTTCTTCGACCCTGATCATCTGCCGAATTCGGCCCATTTGATGTGCTCCCTGCCGTGATCTTCCCCGTGCTCGTCTCGTCCGCCCGCGTGGAATTCCCAACGTCGGACGATTTGCACCCGCCCTGCGCGTATTGTAGCATGGGGCATGGACTTGCAACATTCCACGGACGAAACGAGAAAGCCCCCCAAGCAAAAGCACAGACAATTCCCGGTTCGGAGTCTTCCAACATGAGTACTTGCCTCATCTACTCCTTTGCACTGGCTGCGTCCCTGAGCAGCGCCGCCGACCGGATCGGCGCGGTCGAATTGCCGCCGCTGGAAGGGCGCCAAAATCTGGCTGCCGGGCGGCCGGTCGTTTTTGCTCCGGCCCCGGATTACCGGCTCACGGCCCAGGGCGACAGCGATGCGACGGATCTGACCGACGGCCAACTGACGCGCCGCGCGGACCGCGCCATCTGGTTCGATCGCCAGGCCGTGGGCTGGTCTTACGGCGGCCGAGTGAATCTGGCCGTCGATCTGGGGCAAGACGCGCGGATCGACGAGATCGCGATCCGGCTCCTGGGCGGCTCGGCGCAGGCCGGGATCAGCATGCCCGTCTGGATCGAGGCGTTGGTGAGTTCCGACGGCGAGCAATATGAAAAGGTGGCCGAGTTCTCTCGCTGGCGTCCGGACGATGCCCGGCGCTTCGCAATCCCCGACGACGAAGGCAAGAGCTGGATTCACTGCCTGCGGTTCACGGACCTGTCGGCGCACGGCCGCTGGGTCGGTTTGCGGATGTACGCGACCGGGCTGAGTGCGAGCGACGAATTGTATGTCTTCGGCACGCCGGAGCCGCAGAGCCGCAAGCTCGCCCCGAGCCGCGTGAGCGACTTCACGGTGTCCCGGCCGCAACCGTACTTCCACAAGCCCGCGGTGGTGCTCGCCACGAACGTCTCAGGGCCGGTGCCGCTGGGAATCGTCGTTCCGGAAGGAAGCAAGAAGTGGCCGCCGGTTGATCTTGTGCTCGATCTTCCCGAGGGCATCGAGTTGTTGGCCGCACAATTCGGAAGGACGGATTCCGAGGAACGGAAAGTCGAAGCCGCGCCCGGCGGCGGCAAGCGTTCCCGCCTGGCGATCCCGGCCGGCGCAAGCAACAAAACTGCCGGGCGACTCTACCTTCAGGCAACCGGCTGGAAGGACGGACAGCGGGGTCCGCTGCGATACCATTTCGCCTCCGCCGAGCAGCAAAGCCCCAGCGTCGAGGTGCCGATCGAAGCCGTCGAGATTCGGGCCGCGCCCAGGCTGAAGCGCATGATGGTCGGCCTGGGCTGGTGGTCGGCGGCCGACACGGCGCGGTGGCCCGGCGCGCTGGACGCCTGGCAACAGCTCGGGCTGAACACGTTTTCGCTTTTCCCGGTGTGGATGAAAGAAGACGATCCGAACTGGGGCCTGGTCGAGGAAGCTCGGCGGCGAGGGTTCTTCATCGCGGCGGTGGATTCGACCTTCCATCGGATGCTGGAACGCCACAAGCGCGACCCGGAGGTGTACCACCAGTTGGCCGACGGAAAGGCCAGCACCCAGTTCTGTCCGGCTTACCGGGGCCCGCACTATCGCGAGGAGATCGAGCGGTTTGCCCAACAGATGACTCGTTCCCGGCCGAACTTCGTGTCGCTGGACATCGAACTCTGGGGCTGGCAAGGTCCGACCGAAAGCCCCAAGTGCCAAAGGTGCCAGGAGGATTTCCGGGCGTCGGGCCTGGCCGATTGGGACCAGTGGATGGCCGCCAAGGGAAGCCAGATGTGGCGCGAGTTGGTGGCCGCGGCGCGGGCGGAGTGCAAGCGGACCGGCGGACCCGAATTCGAGATCGGCGGCTACGATTTCCGTCCCGGCCCGGCCTATCAGAAGGTCTGGTCGGTGGACCAGCTGTATCCCGAATGGATGCAATCGAGCCAGGTGTCCACGTATTCGTGCCTGGACGCGTACCACCTGGGCCTGATCGGCGACGAGGTGCGTGCGGACCGCACGGCGTTGAAGCGCAGCGACGTCCTGCCGTGGCTCACGCCCGGCGATGCCGGAACCTTCCCGGCGGAGAGTTTTCAATGGGCGCTGCTGGAGTGCTATCTGAACGGTGCGCGGGGCGTCTGGTTCTGGTCCAGCCGAGTGTGGGACGTCGAGAACCTGGTAGCCTACAACCGCGTTGTGCGGGCCATCGCTCCGGTCGAAGATCTTCTCCTCCAAGGCCAGCTTCTAGGCGACGCCGCCCGCGTCGAGGGCGAGGGCCGCGTCAGCGGCGTCCGCCACGGGGACGACATCCTGCTGCTGGCCGCCGACTATTTCGGCCGGACTCAGGGGCAGCTGAAGGTCCATCTGCATGTCCCCGCCAAGTCGGAGATCTGCGATCTGCTGAACGGACAATCCGTGCGAGAAGTTGCAGCCGGGGAACAAGTGCTGGAGATTCCCTTGCAGGGCGCGCGGGCCCGCTTGCTCCACGTGCGGCCAGTGCGTTAAGCACCGTTCGAGAAACAGCTGACCGGTCTTTCCGTGGCGTGGTTCTCCGTGGCGTAAGCTTCCAGCTTGCGGTTGATACTGGCTTCGCAAGCTGGAAGCTTACGCCACGGTTCGGCGAGGGTCTCCGACCCCGCCGACCCCGCCGACCGAAGGTCTCCGCTTTCGGTTTTGTTAGCGGTCATGAGCACGCGGCTGTCAAGAGCCTCAATTCGAACTCGCTGCGGTTGCCAGTCGTTTGCTGTGCCGCCATAATAAATGCGTCGCCCCCTTCAAACGCGGACCATCCACCCTGCAACGGCAAACCCGGCGGGAACGGGCCAGACGCGAATGACATGACAACGGTCGATCCGTACTACGAATGGCTGGGGATTCCGCCGAAGGACCAGCCGCCGAACCACTACCGGCTGCTCGGACTGGAATTGTTCGAGGAGAACCGCAGCGTCATCGACGCGGCGGCCAACCGGCAGATGAGCTTCATCAAGGAGTACCAGGCTGGGGCGGATTCGGAGTTGAGTCAGAAGTTGTTGAACGAACTTTCGGCCGCCAGACTCTGCTTGCTCTCGGCGCCGGCCAAGGCGGCTTACGACGAACAGTTGCGAGCCCACCTCAGGCACGTAGCCGCGTCTCTCCGAGATAAACCAGTGACACCCGTTTAACCCGGTGAAATGCCGGGTTCTCTTTTTTTCTGGACGGCTGCTTGACACCCGTTAAGACACCGCTACCATGAAAGGCGTCAGAAAAAGTGACACCCGCCCGGTGAGACGAGCGGGTGTCTGACAACTACCTGAGTCTCGTAAACGGAGGTAATCGTCATGTCTCGCAAGTCTACTTCTCGCAAGCCGGAACGGCAAGACGCCCGACCATTCCAACACGCCAGCGGCAGATGGGCGAAAAAGTGCCGTGGCTCTTTCATCTACCTGGGCCGCGTGGCCGATGACCCGACCGGCGAAGCCGCTTGGCAAAAGTGGCTCGACATCCGCGACGACGTGAGAGCAGGCCGGAAGCCTCGCCCCAAAGTCGATGGCACCTTGACCGTCGAGGATCTGATCAATTTGTGGCTGGACTCGAAACGCAGGCGAGTTGACACCGGGGAACTATCTCTCCGGACGTGGCAGGGATACAAGGCCCTGGGGCTGCTGATCGTCGAGAGCATCGGCCGGACGAGGTCAGCATCGGACGTCGGGCCGGCCGACTTTGCAGCGTTGCGGGTGACGTTCGCCAAGCGATGGGGGCCGGGTAAGCTGGCCACCGCTGTAACGCACACCCGCAGTATCTGGAAATGGGGATTCCAAGCCGGGCGGCTGGCAGCACAAGCCCGGTTCGGTGAAGACTTCTCCAAGCCATCCGCCAAGGTCCAGCGGCAGGCCCGAAACGAGAAGGGGCCGCGAATGTTCCAGCCGGGCGAAGTGCTGGCCATCCTGGACGTGGCCGACGGGACCATGAAGGCCATGATCCTGCTGGGCGTCCAAAGTGGTATCGGCAACACCGATCTCGCCATGCTGCCCGTCGATGCCTTGGACCTGGACGCCGGATGGCTGACCCTGCCACGATGCAAAACTGCCATCGTGCGGAGAATCCCGTTGTGGAACGAGACGGTGGAAGCCATCCGGGCGGTTCTCGCACACCGACCGCAGCCGAGACATGGGAACGAGAACTACCTGTTCTTGGCTCCCAACGGAACAAATCTCATCTGCAACCGATACGGGACCGTCGTAAGCAAGCTCTTCTCGAAAGCGGCTCTCGCAGCGGGTGTCACGGGCCGGACGTTCTACGACTGCCGACGGACCTTTGCCACCGTGGCGGACGGAGCCAAAGACCCGGTTGCCACCGCGAGCTTGATGGGGCATTCCGCCAGGGCAGGCGATATGCAGGCCATCTACCGGCAGATGGTTTCCGATGAGCGACTGCGGGCCGTCACTGATCACGTTCGACGCTGGCTGTACGGCCAGGATGACGACGGCACCGACGGCGACCGCCAGGACGGCCAGAAAGGCCGCCAGGACGCGCCAGAATCGACGAAGGTACAGAAGGCCGTCATTCGATGCCTCAAAGCAATCGAAGCGGCGCAGGGGCCGGATAAGGCCGTGCTGGCGTCAGTGTGGAATAGCAGCGAAATCGCTCTTGCCCTGAGCGGTGACTCCTGGACCGTCAAGCGGTTCCTCGACACATGGGGCGACGATCAGGGCGACAGGCCGACGCTGCGGATAGTCGGATAGACCGAAGCGTAGACGGCACATAGGGGCAGGGTGACACCTGCCCTTTTTTTGTTCTTTCGGGTGGAAGCAATCTAAGATAGATTTTTGCCCGAAGTTTCCCAGAAAAGGCCAATCGGTCTTGTCACTGGTCGAAATCGCGTCACAATTACGCCATCGTGATGGTTGGGGCCACAGTCAATTATCCGCAAACAACCATCGCAATCTGAAGCCATAGAGCGTCGAAAAGCACGCGGAGAAATCCGAAACCGACCGCTCAGAGGCTTCCAAGAAAGGTGCGGGCATCGGCCGGTAGGCCGAGCCTTACAGGGGCGTGTCGTTTTTACGACACAAACGTAGTCGCCTTTTTCGGGAGCCTATCTATGGTCTACCGCGTTAAGGACGTTGCACAGCAACTCCTCCTCACAGAAAAGACCGTCAGGTCTTACATCCGTCGCGGTGAGCTTCAAGCCATCGACATCGCCAAAGGGCGAGGGACCGCACCGCGATATCGCATCCCGGCAGAATCCGTTACCCGGTTTCTTGCGGAACGTGGCACGCGGGAGGACGTCGGCAATGGTGCCTGAGACCCGCCCCGTCTATCTGACGCCGCCTGAAGTCGCGAAGTCGCTACGGGTGAGCGGAAGCAAAGTCATGCTGTGGATCAGGAGCGGCCGGCTGCGCGCGTTCAATGTGAGCGAAAGCCGGCGACCGAAATACCGGATCAAGGCCGCCGACCTGGAGAGTTTTCTTGATGGTCGCGTGGCCACACCGCCGACGGCGCCGGTGAGACGTGAGAGGCGAGAGATACCGCAGTACGTATGAGGCAAAAAACGCCCGCGATAACCGGCTGGCAGGCCGCGCGGGCGAAGATGGATGCACAAGCATGGTAACAGACAAAACAAGCAGCGACAAGCCGCAGTTAGGCTATCCGTCCGATAGACCGCCTTACTTCGCAAATAGATTTGTGCGCCTGTTGACCAAGACAGCGGCCGCGCAGGAACTAGGGCCGGATGCCTGCTGGTTGCTAACCATCATCGTTCACTTGGAGGACACCAAGCGATACACGGCGCCGGTTACGTTCTACAACGAGCAACTTATGCCGCTACTTGGCATCGGCGGAAAGACCCGGCTGGTAAGCGCCCGTAGCCGTGCTGTTGAATCCGGCTGGCTGGTCTATCTGCCGGGCGGCAAACACAAGCCGGGGCGCTATTGGGTACTCGTTCCAGAGCGGTATGCAGACCTGCCAGACACGGCGACCGACGAATCAGCAGAGAATGTTTGCCGTCCCAAAACAGGACGGCATCCAGGACGGCAAGAAGAAAATGCCGTCCCAAAACAGGACGATAATAGGACGGCATCCGGGACGGAACCCGGACGGCAACCGGGCCTCTTTCTTTCCTATACCCTAGACCCTAACCCTGACCCTAAAGAGAGAGACGCCGCTAACGCGGCTGCCCCCGCTGGACTACTGGCGTTTGTGGACTGTTGGAATGAGAACTGCCCGGAAGGAAAGCGGACTCGCAGAGACCCGCCAACGGCTGCGGTAGCGGCTGGCTGGAAACGCACATCCAAGAACCCTGAGTTGCGGCAGGCGTTCAACGACCTGGAGAGACTTGGGGCCGCCATCCGCAAGGCGACCTGGGCGAGAGAACAACCGTGGTTCACACCGGAGAGCCTCTTTGCCAAGGACAGCAATCGGCTGCAATGGAAGATCGAGAAGCTACTGAACGGAGAGTACGACGGAGACAATGGCCATGCAAACAGCAAACGGGCACCGCTCCAGACGCGCGGGCTTCGGTACGATCCCGCCGCCCCGATTGCGGACCACCTATAACGCCGAAACGCTCGTGGCAGCCGAGCAGCACATTGCGGAGAACTTGGCGGCTGCGCGCAACGAACGACAGGACGTCGTCCGCAAGCACCGCTTGAAGCTATGGGAAAGCGTCACACCGGAGCAACAGGTCGAGGACTGGATCAGGGACGAGCGGCGCAAAGAGGATTATGCTTGGCGCCACAAATGCCTAACCCGCTGGGAAACGTGCCAACAGATTCTCGCAAGACGAGGGGCGCGGTATCTCCGGTGCAGATGGCAGAACTACGTCATGGAAACGCCCGAACAAGCCAGCGTAATCGAAGGCATCCGGACTTGGGCCGATACCCTATTTGCCCGCATCCGTCGTGGCGAGAATCTGCTGTTATTCGGCTTGTGCGGCACGGGCAAAGATCACGTCTTGGCTTGCCTTGTCCGGCAAGCAATGTTGCGCCACAACATCTTCGCCCAATGGGTGACGGGACCTGAGTTGTTCCGCCGCTGGCGCGCCGAGTTCAATGGCGGCTCTTCGGTTGACCCTGGAGACGACCGCTGTGCGAACGGTCCCCGACCGCTGCTGGTCATATCCGATCCGGTGTTGCCGGGCGGCAGCCTGACACCCTACCAAGCCGAGCGGCTGTATGCCCTGATTGACCGCCGATCGTCGTGGCAGGCGTCAACTTGGATATCCGTCAACACGACCGGACGCGAAGACCTGGAGACGCGGTTGGGCGTGGCGATCGTCGATAGGTTGCGAGATCACGCTACGACGTTCTCGTTCGGCTGGCCGTCGTACCGGAAGCCTCTGGAAAGGTGAGCAGATGAGGGACGCACAAGAGCAAAGACTAAGAGAGTTCACAGCACGCCAGCATCAGCGGACGAGACGCCCGGTACGGCGTGGCGCGATCGACCCGTCGGTTATGCTGCCACCGCTGGATAAGCTGCTGGCGATCGACGCGGCAGCGGAGTTGGCTGTTAGCGCAACGAGGATTGACGGAGACGCACGCACGGCGGCCGGGACGACTGTTGACACCTGTAGCGGCTGCGGGGCGCAGGAAGCAATGGTGACAGGATGAGCATTCTGGATATTATCGTCCGTAGGGTCCTTCCGCAGCAGGTAAGCGACCTTCCTGTCCCCCGCAGCCCGACGCTTGCGCAGACACACTACCCAAAACTGCCCCCTCCCCTCCTGGAGACATGACGCACCATGAAAGCTGACGACCTGATTACCGTACTCAAATCGTGTCCGCAGTCCGTAGCGGCGTGGGCCGTGGGCTTGTCCGCCCGGTCATTCCGGGACAGGCACGTCCCCCGCCTGGAATCCGGCGCCTACGACCTACAGGCCGTGGTCGCCTACATGATCCGCGCCGCGGCCGATGAGGCGTTGGGCGTGGCGTCCGATCAGGACAGCGATGAGCTTCGCCGCTGGCGGGCCGCACGGGCAGCGGCTGCGGAGTTGGACTTCGCCGAGCGCCTGAAAGAGTTGCAAAGCGCGAGCGTGGTGGCTGCTTGGGTGGATAGGTGTTTGTCCGTGTTGCGCCAATGGAGCGAGCGTATCGCGGTTGACCATCCGACCATCAAGCGGTCTTACCAGCAGGCAGTCAGGCACGCCACAAGCGTGGCGGAAACGCTGGTCCGTCCCGCACACTGCCGGACGGTACTCCAGATCCATCCCGACCGTGGCGACCCGTTCACCATCGACCTGGGCCACATCAGCGAGGAGGTGACGTTGCCGCCGCTGGATGAGCGCGACCTGCCGCGTATCTGCCCCAAGTGCAATGGCGAAATGGAGCCGTCTTGGCTGGTCAAGCTGGACGAGACTGAGGAGCCTATTTGGCACTGCCGAACGATGAACTGCCCGGTGCGGATATCGCGCAAGGAAACTTGACGAGGAGACCGAACGATGGAAATCTCACTGAGCACCGAGCAATGGGACCGCCTATGTGAGCTTGTCGATGCGAGAGACCGCGCGAAGTGCGTTAGCCTGCTTGATGCGATCTATCTGCAGCATCGACGCAAGCAGATTGAAGCGGCTGAAGATGCCAAGCGCCAGTGTCGGCGTGGCGAACCGTGGATTCCTGAGAGATGAACCCTTTTCCAATAGGAGCCCTGCTATGTTCGTGGAGTTGTTACCGATTGACGTGTCGGCGGCCATCGCGCAGCCGAGTATCGTGCTGTCCCTCGTTCCCGATGAAAGTATCGCGGTCGAGGTAGAGGCAGCGGTCGATGAGTTGTTGCCCGCGGTGACGCTGGGCGAAGTGAACTTCGCCAACGTGTCCTGAGTACCTTTTTTCGAGAGATAGGAGAGACCGAACAATGCCAAAGAGAACTTTGACCGACATGGAAATGGGCCAGCGCGGCTTGCCCGTAACCGCGATTGCGGCTGCAGTCCGCAGAGGCGACATCAAGGGGTGGTATCCGAGCGGTTCCGCTACTTTGATAGTCGAAGAAGAAAGCCTGGAAACGTGGCTGGCCAGCGGCGAACACGCTACCGCCCGGCAAGCCGGTCCTGGCGCCCGTCCTACCGCACGCCAGAGCGCACCGCACGCCAGCGGCGATGCGTGGCAGCAATGGAGCGCGATGATTGACCGTTGCGTGGCGGGCGGCGCGCCGCGGCACATTGCCATCGCGGGAATCGACAAAGCCTATCCGGGTCTGCGTGAGCAGGCGGTTGCGGCGTACAACGCGCAGCAGCGGCAGAGAGAGCAGGCGGAATCGCAACGTATCGCGCACGAGCGCGACCGCTTGCGGCACGCACATGCCTAGCGTTTTCTTCCCCGACCCGCGCGCCGGTGCGTCTCCTGTTCGCGCCGGACGCGCGGCGGGTTTTTCGACAGCACATGACAACCGAGGAGACCGACATTATGCCGAGAGTACGAACATCCACATCCACCGCCATCCCACCACTGGAATTGCCGCCCGATCCGACGATCGAAGCGGACAAGCCGACGATTGACGCACCGCCACCCGACCCGCAAACCGCTGAGTTGGTGCAGGCAAACGCCCGCGCGGAACGAGCCGTCGAAGACCTGATTGCCCGCCTTGCCCGCGACGAAAACCTGAGCGGCGACGAGCGGCTGTTTCTACGCCAGCACGCGCCACCCGCAGAGACGACATCAGACGTCGCGTTCAGCAAGTGGCTTGCGGGTCAAGTAGCGCGACTGCGATCCATCCAGCAGTTGCAGAGCGCGGCCGGCAGCGCGGCCGATCGTCAGCACGCCGCAGACGACTTGCAGGCCGCACGCCAGCGGCAGGCCGAGCAGGCGCCAGCCATCCAGGAGCAAATCCGGCGACTGCAAGATCAGTTGGCCACATTGGCGCACGCCGTTGCGAAGTGCGATAACACGGTTACGCGCCAGGACCGAGCCGTTGAAGACTTGCAGAAACAGACGCTGTTACCCCAACGAATTCGGGAGAGCATTCAAGCAGTGAAAAGAACCAACGCAACAGACAGGGCAGCGTTTGTGAAGGCGGAAGGTCGCATCAAGTCGCTTGCCGGCATTCTCGCGCTGGACCCAACAGACGCATACCAGCGCGAACAACTTCGCCTGATTTGTGGACGCGAGACGAATTCGGTTTTGTACAACAAAATCTTTCCGCCGCACAACGGCGTATCGAAGATCAATTCCGACGGCGGCCGCGACTTTTGCCCCGAAGCGTGGGAGCAGCACAAGCAGGTCTTGCGGGCCGAACTGTTGGACTGCCAAGAGGTAATCGAGAAGCTCGGGCCGACCAATCGGCGCGCGGCGGCCGAAGTGGCAGCGCTGCGACGTTATCTTGTGCCCCAGTAGTGTCTCCTTTTGGGCCGCCATCGTGGTGGTCGGCGGCTGCTAGTTTGCACGGCCGCCGGCTGCGATCGGTTTTCGAGCGGGGCGGCCAGGGCGCGCGGCTGGGCCTTCGCCGCGCGCCCTTTTTTCAGTTTCCTTTTTCATGGGAGTATTTTTCATGGCAGTAGCAATCAACAGCCCGTACTTAACGCACTTGGACGACGACCTTGAGTATCGCCAGAAGCACCTATCATTCAACTTGCAGGGCGCGCAGCAACTCACGCTGAAGCGTATCCTTGCGGGTTGCATTGACGACGGGGCGACGCTAGCCAACGGCAAAACTGTGCGGACGGGTGCGGACGCGCTGAAGTACCTGGTCGAGTTGGTCGCGGCTGGGGCACCGTAGCCGATGCTGCCCGGATGTTCCGGTGCCAGCGGGGGACGGGGTTTCGCTTACGCCCCGTCCCGTTTTTCGATTCTCACGCATCGGCTGCGGGCAGGTATCAAACATCGAACCGACCCGTCCGCGCAATTCCTGGCGCATTCTGGCGCGTTTTTTTCGGGCAGGGAGCAACGAGACATGGACGAAGGACTTTACCGCCAGCATCAGGCCGTGGCGCGGCTGTTCGGTCCAGCGGCGACGATCAGCGGCAGCATCGGCACCCGGAAGGCACCCGGCGAGTTGCGCATCATCGTGGCCGGTGAGACCATCGGCACGGGTGCAAGTTTCGGCCAGGCGTTGCAGGCCGCGAGCACCGCCTTGACCATCGCCACCCGTGGCACCGCTCGCAGTCCGCGTATCGTGTCGGCGTGCTGACGTTTGCGGCGACGGGCCAGCAGCGGGTGAGCGATCAGCGCGGCGATGGTTGCACGTTGCAACCATTTCCCTCCCCGCCCCCGCGCGCACGGGCGACCGGCATCTGAAGGGTCCGGTAAATTTTCCGGACCCTCCCCGCCCCCGCGCGCACGGGTGACCCTGTACCGCCGTTCATCAAAAGAGCGGGTGTCACTGACACCCGAAACCCGCGTTTACGAGAGGCTTGCAGAGGCTTACAGAAATGAACCTGACACCCGCTAGACCGCGAGAAATACCGGGTTTTGCCGTGTTTTCTTGCGTTTTTAGACTTCAGCTATCCGAGTATCTCCGAGACGCGGATGCC
>Ga0116143_10004769_pt1 | contig 12695 bp, 11 predicted proteins | sample AD_UKC034_MetaG_FD_89745 | JGI IMG/M metagenome (GOLD analysis project Ga0116143, IMG submission 89745) | Active sludge microbial communities of municipal wastewater-treating anaerobic digesters from USA - AD_UKC034_MetaG | ecosystem: Engineered > Bioreactor > Anaerobic > Digestate | place: USA...
ATTATACCGCGATCTCAGTAACCACCCCTGCCGCAACAGTCCTTCCACCCTCTCGAATAGCAAAGCGAACACCCTTTTCCATAGCAATGGGAGTAATCAATTCACCGGTTATGGTCAGGTTATCACCGGGCATTGCCATCTCTACTCCTTCTGGAAGATATACGGTACCTGTTACGTCGGTAGTTCTGAAATAGAACTGGGGACGATAGCCGCTGAAGATAGAGGTATGTCTTCCTCCTTCTTCTTTGGTCAGGATGACAACTTCTGCTTTAAATTTGGTGTGAGGGGTAATACTACCTGGGGCAGCTATGACCTGACCACGTCTGACCTCTTTTTTATCTACGCCACGAAGAAGTATACCAACATTATCACCAGCTTCAGCCTGATCCAGCAGTTTGCGGAACATCTCCACACCAGTTGCTACTGTCTTTTTCGGTTTATCACTCAATCCCACAATCTCTACCTGGTCACCGACTTTGACTATCCCGCGCTCCACTCGACCGGTAGCTACTGTTCCTCTGCCGGTGATACTGAAGACATCCTCTACAGAGAGGAGGAAGGGTTTATCTACATCACGCATCGGTGTAGGAATATAGCTATCAACAGCATCTAATAGTTCTTGAATAGGTTTGAAAGCTGGATCATCAGGATTACCCGGGTCAGCTTCCATAGCCTTAAGGGCAGAACCTCTTATGACCGGTATATCATCACCGGGAAACTCATATTCATTGAGTAATTCCCGCACTTCCATTTCTACCAGGTCAATTAACTCAGGATCATCTACCATGTCAACTTTGTTTAAAAAGACTACGATATAGGGCACTCCTACCTGACGAGATAAGAGAATGTGTTCCCGGGTCTGAGGCATAGGACCATCAGCAGCCGAGACTACCAGAATTGCACCATCCATCTGAGCTGCACCGGTAATCATATTTTTGACATAGTCAGCATGACCGGGACAATCAATATGGGCATAATGTCTATTTTCCGTCTCATATTCCGCATGGAATACTGAGATAGTAATTCCCCTGTCTCTCTCCTCTGGAGCACGGTCGATTTCCTCAAAGGCGGTAGCTTTAGCAAGTTTCTTACCGGATAAATATTTGGTAATTGCTGAGGTAAGAGTTGTTTTACCATGATCAACATGACCAATAGTCCCAATATTAACATGCGGCTTGGAGCGGACAAACTTTTCTTTAGCCATTTTGTTTTTTCCTCCTTAAAAGGTTGCTTATACTAATTTCTATTGCAAATAAAGTAAAAATTTCTTAATCTCTATGTTATTTAAAAATACCTATTAAAATTGTTAATCAAATACTGGAGCCCACGACCGGAGTTGAACCGGTGACCTCATCCTTACCAAGGATGCGCTCTAACCAACTGAGCTACGCGGGCGAATGGTGGGGAGGGAAGGATTCGAACCTTCGAAGGCGTTCAGCCAACGGATCTACAGTCCGCTCCATTTGGCCACTTTGGTACCTCCCCGAAAATTCTTTTCATCTTTGGAGCCGATGATCCGATTCGAACGGATGACCTGCTGATTACAAATCAGCTGCTCTACCAGCTGAGCTACACCGGCAACATAAAACATTATAGTTATTATTGTAACTCAAGTCAATTTTATTTGGCAATAAACTCTAATTTTCTTTTAATTCTTTGTATGGTATTATCCACACATTTACTATTTTTTTTAATTTCTAAAGCAATATCATGGTATGTATTACCGTCTAAGTATGCCTTTAGCACTATTTTTTCCAAATTAGATAGGATATTTTTTAATTTAATCTTTAACTCTCGAAATCTTTCTTTACTCAACAATATGCTCATAGGGTCATTTATTTTTAGATCATCAATTATGTCCAGCAGCGTACGATCAAAACCTTCTACTGGTTCAATAGGCTGATTTAAAGAAATACAATTACCGGGTGGCTTACGCTTAATTCTGGAAGATTTTTTTATAGCGGTAATGATTTGTCTGATAATACAAATTTCCGCAAATATTCTAAAAGAAGCAGATTTCGAATTATCATAATTGCGCACTGCTTTATATAAGCCAATCATACCTTCTTGAATAATGTCTTCTGTATCAGCACCTATTAAAAAGTATGTCCTTGCCTTTATTTTAACCAATCTCTTATAACGATCAATAAGGCAATTCTCGGCTAAAACATTTCCATTATTAGCCAGTGTCACAAGTGATGCATCATCAAATTTTTGATAAAGTGTAAAAGGTTTTTCCTTAAAAAGTACCAATTTAAATTCACCTGCTCAATACAATTTCACTGTTGATTTTTATAAAATATTTTTTAAAATTGGTTTAACTTAAGCATTAAAATATTTGAATAAAAAGTTTAATTTTTAAGCTGATTTTGGTTATAAAAATAATCAATAATTTTGTAATTATAGGCTGATAATTTTAATATAGTCAAGACTTTTTCCATCGTGCTCCATCGGCTGTATCTTCAATAATTACCCCCACTCCTAACAACTTTTCTCTGATCTTATCAGCGGTTTCCCAATCTTTATACTTTCTAGCTCTTTCTCGCGCTGCAATAAAATGTCCTATTTCTGTTTCTGGTAACATCGTTTGCCGGGACAATTGTGAAGAAAATTTTAAGCCTAAAATATTTGTTCCAAATTCTTCATAGAATTGAATAACTTTATTTATTATTTCCAAATTTTTATTCTTGGTCTTATTTAAATATATATTTGTTTCTTTTGCCAGTAAAAATAAGGTGCTCAAAGCAATTGGAGTATTAAAATCATCATCCATTGCCTCAATAAATGCATCCTTCATTCTGTCAACGGTTTCAGTTAATTTTTTACTATCCTCATCTATTTTTTTATGAATTTGTTTACTTTGAGAGAAAAAATTTAGATTGAATATTAGATTATTCAGTGTTTCTATGCTATTTTTTGATTGTTCTATCTGTTCAATAGAATAATTCAAAGGGCTCCTATAATGGGCTGATAGTAAAAAATGCCTAATAGTCGAACCATCATATTTTTGAGACAATTCTCTTATGGTAAGAATATTTCCAATAGATTTTGACATTTTTTTATTATCTATTTTCAAATAGCCATTGTGTAACCAATATCGGGCAAATATTTTCCCACTAACTGCTTCACTTTGTGCAATTTCATTCTCATGATGAGGGAATATTAAATCCTCCCCACCGGCATGTATATCAAAAGTATCGCCGAGATATTTGGAAGACATCACTGAGCACTCTATATGCCAACCTGGACGCCCAAAACTCCAGGGGCTACTCCATTCAGGCTCACCTTCTTTGGATTTCTTCCAGAGAACAAAATCATATGGATTTTTCTTTCTTTCATCTACTTCTATTCTTGCCCCAGCTTTAATTTCATCAATACTCTGTTTAGACAACTTCCCATAATCCTTAAACTTGCTAACATCATAATAGACATCTCCATCAACAACATAGGCATAGCCTTTCTCTTGTAATCTCAAGATGAATTTAATAATGTCAGTAATATGTTCAGTTGCTCGGGGATAGAAATCAGCTCTTCCAATATTTAAAAAATCTGCATCATAGAAATACTCTGCAATAAACCTTTCAGCTATCTTATCATATGAACTTCCCAACTCTTTTGCTTTGTTAATAACTTTATCGTCAATATCAGTAAAGTTAGACACATATGTAACTTTATATTTTTTATATTGCAGATATTTTCTTAATACTTCAAATACTAAAAATGGTCTGGCATTACCAATGTGGAAGAAGTTATAAACAGTGGGGCCACATACATACATGCCAACCTGTTTTCCATTAAGTGGAATGAATTCTTCTTTTTTTCTGGTTAGAGTATTGTATAACTTCAAACTCAATGCTTTTTCCTCTCTTTTTATTACTTTGATTTTAAACTACACCTATTTTTTTAATTAGACCGTGTCTTCTTTTGATGGGTTGTTTCCTGATTCTTCTTATTGATTCTTTCCCTAATCCGACCAAATATCATTCTGCCCGCTGGTGTTTGCAAAATACTTGTTACCGCTACCTTAACCTTTTCGCCAATATTGTCCATCCCATTCTCAACTACAATCATTGTTCCGTCATCCAGGTAAGCGACACCTTGTCCAGATTCTTTTCCTTCCTTAATAATTTGTGTTACTAATTCTTCTCCTGGTAATATAATTGATTTTAAGGCATTTGCTAAATCGTTTATATTTAAAACCGTAACATTTTCCAATTGGGCTAATTTGTTTAGATTGTAATCATTGGTCAATATTTTGGCATCTATCTCTTTTGCTAATTTTATTAACTTGGTATCAACTGTTTTCAGCTCAGGATAGTCACGACTGATAATTTTTATTTTATTGCTGTGTAATTTATTTATCTTATTTAATACATCTAAACCCCGCCTGCCTCTATTTCTTTTTAAAGGTTCTGAAGAATCCGCTATGGCTTGCAATTCATTTAAAACAAAACGAGGAATAATCAATACACCTTCCAAAAAATCTGTTTGAGAAATATCGGCTATTCTACCATCAATAATGACACTGGTATCCAATATCTTCAATTGATAATGAGGGCTTTTTTCTCTTTTTTTAAATCTTTCAATATTTTTTTTATAAAAATTGACACTTTCTGTTCTTTTACTTAAACCAAGAGTAATTCCTAATAAACCTAAAGTGACATTTAATATAATTGGTAAATAATTACCAATAAAGGGGATAAAGGATAATGAATACGCTAATAAATTTGCTATTATCAATCCAACAATTAGACCTATTACTCCAGAAAGTATGTTTTGAGCAGGTATTCTTTGAAGATAGGTTATAATTTTCTTTCCTAAATAACATAATTTCTGATAACTGAGAATAAATAGAATAAATCCAAAAAAACTTCCAATAATGAATGATATGATGGGGATTAACCATCTATAATCTACAAATAGAGAAAAGTTGTTTAACATTTTGGTGCCAGGAATGAGTTCATAACCAGATATCCCCCCTGCTAAAACAAAGACAGAACAAATAATTTTTTTGGTTAAACCTGACAAAATATTAACCTCCAATATTCTTTTTTAGTATATAGAATTTCCTAATATTACACCGCTTTTTTAACACACCTCCTGTTAAAATAATTTTTTTTTGAAGTATTTATAAGCATTGTATTTATTGAATTATATCATCTGTCAATTTTAGTGTAAAGCAAACAAATGAAGTGTACCCTTGTTTATTTTTTATTCTTTAAGTATTGTTAATATATCTCCTATATTGCCCAATGTTTTTATCTCTAGATGTTCAAATTTTTTGGAAAACTGTTTACCATTCTCGAGTGGTATAATACATTTTTTAAACCCGATATTTTTAGCCTCTCTGAGCCGCCTTTCACATAGACTTACTGTTCGTACCTCTCCGGTTAAACCTAATTCACCAAAGACAACGGTATCCAATGGTATAGCCAAACTCTTTATACTACTTAAGATTGCTACAGCAATTCCCAAATCAATTGCTGGTTCACTTATCTTTATACCACCTGCAGAGTTGATATATATATCTTTATTTTGTAATTGAATTTTTAATTTATTCTCCAATACTGCAATGATTAAAGAGACTCTGTTATAATCAACGCCTGTGGTAAGCCTACGAGGGAAATTCAAATAAGAAGAGCTGGTTAATGCTTCAATTTCTACGGCCAATGGCCTGCTGCCTTCAAAAGTAATAGTGGTAACTGTGCCTGGAATTGGCTCAGATCGTGAAGACAATAGAATTTTTGAAGGATTGGCGACTTCTTTTAAACCAACACTTTCCATTTGAAAAATTCCCAACTCATTGGTAGTACCAAATCTATTTTTTATACTTCGAAGAAGCCTGTAGGCCTGAAACCTTTCGCCTTCAAGATATAAAACAGTATCAACAATATGCTCAAGTATTTTTGGTCCGGCTATTCCTCCATCTTTTGTTACGTGTCCTATTATGATCATGGCAATATCATCTTTTTTAGCTATTTCCATCAATCTGGAAGTGCAACTCTTTACTTGTGTTATACTTCCTGGAGCAGAGGGGGTATTTGAATCATTAACAATCTGTATGGAATCAATAATCGCAATTTTTGGTTTTATCTCTTTCAACTGTGCAATTATTTTTTCCAGACCATTTTCCGATAATAGGTAGATGTGTTCAGAATTAACAGATAATCTGTCAGCTCTGAGAGAAATCTGTCTTATTGATTCTTCCGCTGAAATATAAAGGATTTTACCTATTTTATCTACTAATTGTTGCGCAATTTGTAATGCTAAAGTTGATTTCCCAATCCCTGGCTCACCCCCAATAAGAATCAGTGAACCAGGTACAATGCCTCCCCCTAAAACACGGTCAAATTCTACGATGCCAGTCTGGTACCGTAGCTCATTAATATTAAATTTTAACTTACTGATAGGTTTAGCAAGCTCGTCTTTTTGAATCTTCGCAGATATTTTATTTGAAATATCTTGTGACAAAAGAGAATTCCATGCACCGCAATTTGGACAACGACCAAACCATTGAGATGTTTCAAAATTACACTTCTGGCAAAGATAATATTTAGTACTGTTTTTCATAATAAAAAGAAAGATTCTGCTCCTTTCAACAATAAATAGATAGTACTAACATTCAATCTCATCATTGTCATTATACTGTTCTTCATTTTTTTGCTTGTTCTTTAATTCTTTTTTTTCAAAAACAATGCTCTCTTTCTTTGCTCCAATTGAAATATGTTCTCCTTCTTTCAACTCACCAGAGAGAATTTTTTCAGAAATAGGATTCTCTATCAATCTTTCAATGGTTCTTCTTAAAGGTCTGGCGCCAAAGTTGGGATCATATCCTTCTTTCGCTAAAATATCCTTGGCGCTGTTACTGACAGAAAAGAATATTTTTTGTTCTGCCAACAACTCTCTTACTTCATTAAGCAATAAATCTGCAATCTGCCTTATTTCATTTTTAGTAAGGCTCTTAAAGACAATTATCTCATCAATTCTGTTCAGAAATTCTGGTCTGAATGTTTTATTTAACTCTCCCATTACTCTATCTTTAATATCCTTATAAGACATTTGTTCCGGTTCCTGTGAACTTCTAAATCCCAAAGAAGTACCTTTTTTAATTAAGGTAGCCCCTACATTAGAAGTCATAATAATAACAGTGTTTTTAAAATCTACTACTCTGCCTTGAGCATCAGTCAATCTGCCATCCTCAAATATCTGTAATAGTATGTTAAAAACATCTGGGTGTGCCTTTTCTATCTCATCAAGCAATACTACAGAATAAGGTCTTCTTCGTACCTTCTCGGTCAATTGACCACCTTCTTCGTATCCAACATAACCAGGAGGAGCCCCAACCAATCTAGAAACAGCGAATTTTTCCATATATTCAGACATATCTAAACTGATCATGGCATTCTCATCACCAAATAGAAACTCAGCTAAACTTCTTGCTAATTCAGTTTTGCCTACACCTGTTGGACCCAAGAAAACAAAAGAACCAATAGGCCTTTTGGGATCCTTCATTCCGGCTCTAGCTCTACGAACAGCCCTTGATATTGCTTTTATAGCTTCATCCTGTCCGATAATCCGTTTATGTAAATCATCTTCCATCCTGATCAGTTTTTTTGCTTCCTCCTCTTTCAGAGAATATACCGGTACTCCACTCCAACTGGAAACTACCTCAGCCACATCTTCTACGGTAACTTCTATTTTATCCTTTGTTTTTCCAATTTCCCACTCTTTTTTAATCTCATTATACTTCTCTTCATACTTTCTTTCCTTATCTCTTAATTTAGCAGCTTTTTCAAATTGTTGTAACTTTACAGCAGTCTCCTTTTCTTTTCTTATTTTTAACAACTCTTCTTCAACGTCTTTTACATCTGGCGGGAAAACGGTGTTTTTCAATTTTACCCGAGAAGATGCTTCATCAATAACGTCTATTGCTTTATCCGGTAAAAACCGACCGGAAACGTATCTTGCTGCCAATTTCACGGCTGATACTAAAGCCTCATCAGTAATAGTTAATTTGTGATGAGCTTCATACCTATCTCTTAATCCTCTGAGTATTTGAATGGCTTCATCAATGGTAGGTTCGGGAACATTGATAGGCTGAAAACGCCTTTCAAGTGCTTTATCTTTTTCAATATATTTTCTGTATTCATCTGTGGTTGTTGCTCCAATGGTCTGTATTTCGCCCCGGGCCAAAGCAGGTTTTAATATATTAGACGCATCTATAGCGCCTTCTGCCGCTCCAGCACCCACAAGCGTATGAAATTCATCGATAAAAAGAATTATGTCATTCGAATTTTCCACCTCTTTAACTATTTTTTTGAGCCGTTTTTCGAACTCACCCCTGTATTTGGTACCAGCGACAATTAAAGCAAGGTCAAGTGAGATTATTCTCTTATTTTTTAAAATTTCTGGAACATCATTAGCGGCAATTTTTTGCGCCAACCCCTCTACAATAGCTGTTTTTCCAACACCAGCCTCACCAATTAAACAGGGATTATTTTTCTTTCTCCTGCTTAATATTTGAATTACTCTTTGGATTTCACAATTTCTCCCAACCACAGGGTCTAACTTTTCCTCTCTGGCTAATTCCGTTAAATCTCTTCCGAATTCATCCAATGTTGGAACTTTGCTTTCTTTTCTAATAACACCACCAGGGGCATCAGGACTATCACTTTCCATTAAAAGGCTTAGTATCCTGGAATAAATACCTTCTAAATCTAATCCCATTTGAGTTAAAATTCGGGTTGCAACACCGCTACCTTCTTTGATTAGCCCTAAGAGTAAATGTTCGGTACCAATATAGTTTTGACCCAATCTACTGGCTTCTTGAGATGCTAACTCTAATACTTTTTTAGCCCTTGGAGTAAAGGTAATCTCACTTACTTCCTGATATTCTCCTCTTCCTACTATTTTCTCAATCTCTTCTACAATTCTTTCCGGTTCGACACCCAGTTCACGTAAGATTTTGCTGGCAATCCCATCGTTTTCTTTAACCAAACCAACTAAAATATGCTCAGTCCCAATATAATTATGATTAAGATTCACAGCTTCCTCCTGTGCTATCATAATCACTTTTCTAACTTTTTCAGTATATCGTTTAAACATTTGATATCCTTCCCAATTTTTTATTTAAAATTATTTTCTTAAATAATTTTCATTAAGAAAAGTATTTATCTCAATTTAGTATAGCAATCCTTGAACTAATTTGGCTCTGGTCGAATCCCGTTCATTTTCATCCATTATTTTACAATTCAGCAATTGAATATATGCTGATTGTATGATTAACATCAATCGGTTAATCGTATCATAGCCAATTTTAGTAAAAATGCCTAATCCAATCCCAAATCTAATTTTTGACAATAAGTCGATTGCTTCTATTGTAGAAATGATTCTGGCATTTATTAAAACTCCGTATGCCCGCATAACTTGATCTTCTACTCTCTGTCTGGAATACAATATTAACTCTTCTCGTGCTTTTTCTTCTTCCACAATCAATTGATTTATTACTACTTTTAATTTATTAATTATTTCTTCCTCGCTTAAACCCAGTGTTACCTGATTGGAAATTTGAAACAAATTGCCTTGAAAACCTGTTCCTTCTCCGTAGAATCCTCTCACTGCATAACCCATCTTGGAAATTGATGACATTAAATCATTCAATTTATTAATAATAGATAATCCGGGCAGATGCAACATTACGGAAGCTCTCAAGCCAGTACCAACATTGGTTGGACAACAGGTTAAAAAACCTTCCTTCTCATTAAAAGAGTATTCTATTTCATTCATAATTTGATTATCAAAGCAGTTAATAATTTCCCAAACTTTTTCTAATTGGAAACCAGCCATTAAACATTGTATTCTAAAATGATCCTCCTCATTGATCATAATGCTAATTGTTTCATCGGGTTTATAAATAAAGGCTCGATGGGGATATTTTGATTGGGCTAAAGAAAAACTGATTAATCGTTTTTCAGCTAAAAATTGCACCTCTATATCGGTCAAGTCATCAATTTTAATTATTTTAAAATCGTTAAACAGCTTTTTCTTTTTTATCAGAATCTCACCTTTATTCAGTACCTGCTCTAACTGTCTCTCATTGGCCTTAGATGGAAAGGGAATACCCTCGATGTTTCGAGCTAAACGTATTCTGGTACTAACAACTATGTGATTTAAAGGACCATCCCCTTTAATCCATTGAGCACTAGAATCCCTTAATTCACGTATTAGCAAGGCTTCTTTATTACTCATTATTCACCTTTTTTAATCTTTTTTCTTCTTTAATAATCATATCTCTCAATTCGGCAGCTTTTTCATATTCTTCTTTTCTAATTGACTCTTCCATCTCATCCTTAATCTCTTTTATCCTTTTCATCCTATTGCACTTTTCTTTGATATTGAGCGGAACTTTGCCGGTATGCTTTGAATGACCATGCAGATTATCCAAAAGAGGTTTTAACCGTTCTCTAAAATACTCATAACAATGCCTACAGCCCAGTTTCCCTGATTGTGTAAATTCCTGGTAATCCATTCCACAATCTGAACATTTCAATCTCTCGTTTAAACCAGTTATATTTTTACCTTGACCATACTTTCCAACTGGGTTTAACAAATTTTCTAATATCTCATTTATATTGTATTGAGAAAATGAAAAAGAAGAAACTGCACTTCCCAAAAGGTGGTGAGCACAATGGCTACAAACATACAATTCCTTTCTATTTGACTCCATATCCTTTATTATTATTACAGTTGCCTCATTTTTTTTACATATTTGGCAAATCATCATTTTAACCTTATTATAAAGAATTTAATTTTTTTAGTTACAATCTGCAGATAAATCTAGATAACTTATCTAAGAAATTTAATAATAAGTTCAATTATTTCATCTAATGAATTCTGATATAAATAAATATTTTCAGAAGAGTTAAAACAGGAATACACTTTCTCCTCCAGTAATAATTTATTTATTCTATTTAAGGCAGATTTTACAGCAGAAACTTGGGTCAGAATATCTGCATAAGATCGATTATCTGCAATCATAGTCTGAATTCCCCTAATCTGCCCTTCTATCTTCTTTAGACGGTGCAAAATCTTTATTTTATTTATTTCCTCAATTTCCATTCATATTTCCTTGTATTTTGTATACCCCCCTAGGGTATTAATATTATAACTCTAAATAACATTTTGTCAACAGTCTGATATGATTTACAAGACAAAATTGTGACAAAAAAAGACAGACTGAAAGCCTGTCTTAAAAGAAGAAATAGATCTATGTTGTCAATTGTTATAATAGTTCCAAAAAAAACTGTTTCTTTTTATTTTCTTAGTATTTCAACTCCAGGGAGTTTCTTGCCTGCTACATATTCCATTGATGCTCCCCCACCTGTTGATAAATGTGAAAATTTATTATTAAGCCCAAGTTTATTAATGGCAGCAATGGAGTCTCCACCCCCAACAACAGAAAAAACCTTTCCATATAAACTGGCAATATGTCGGGCGATTTCATTGGTTCCTTCAGCATATTTATCCATCTCAAAAACACCTAAAGGACCATTCCAAAATATTTTTTTAGAACTGCTGATTATTTTTTTAAATAAACCTATAGTCTTAGAACCAATATCCATACCAATCATATTATTATCAATTTCTTCTATGGATACATTAAAGCTGTCTGCATCTTCAGAAAATTCATAGGTTGCACGAACATCTTCTGGAATTACAATTTCTTTGCCCATTATTTTTGCTTTCTTCAATAATTCTCTACAAAACTTGATTTGGCTTTCTTCGAAAATTGATTTGCCAATTTCCAATCCTTGTGCAGCAAAAAAGGTATAAGCCATACCACCACCTATTAATACTTTATCGCTAATTTCAGTTAATCTATCAAGTATTTCTATCTTGCTGCTTATTTTTGCTCCACCAATAATAGATATAAAAGGTTTATCAGAATTGAATATTAATTTATCTAACGATCTAATTTCCTGTGCCATTAAAAACCCGGCATAGGAGGATAAATACGAGGTAATCCCAACTGTAGAGGCGTGTGCTCTGTGTGCTGCGCCGAAAGCATCATCGACATAGATATCTGCCAAAGAAGCCAATTGTTGGGAAAAAACAGGATCATTATTTTCTTCTTCTTTATGGAAGCGTAAATTTTCCAATAAAACAATATCTCCTGGGACGAGCTTAGCAACCATTTTTGTAACATATTCCCCAATGCAATCATCTAATTTAATTACTTTCCTGTGAATAATCTTTTCTAAACAAAGAGCCACTGGATCCATCCTCAATTTTTCTACAATCTTTCCTTTAGGCCTACCCAGGTGACTCATTAATATTACTATGCAATTATGTGATAATAAGTATTCTATCGTATCTAAAGCAGCTCTGACTCTGGTATCATCATTAACCTGTAAATCCTCACTCAATGGTACATTAAAATCAACTCGTACCAACACTCTCTTTTCTTCTATTTCATCTTTCTTTAAATCTCCTAATAAGGATAAAGGTTTGCCTTTCTCTATCATATTTACTCTCCACATTTCATTTACAAAATGATTAGTTGGTTAAATTATAGATAATCTGGAATGAATCTTTTTATGTTATTATTATCAATGTTTATTTTTTTAGAGCAATTAGTATTATAATAATTATAAGAGAAGGTAATAAATTTGCTATTTTTATTTTTTTAATCTCTA
>Ga0116143_10004772_pt1 | contig 12691 bp, 11 predicted proteins | sample AD_UKC034_MetaG_FD_89745 | JGI IMG/M metagenome (GOLD analysis project Ga0116143, IMG submission 89745) | Active sludge microbial communities of municipal wastewater-treating anaerobic digesters from USA - AD_UKC034_MetaG | ecosystem: Engineered > Bioreactor > Anaerobic > Digestate | place: USA...
CAGGGCGGCCAGGTAGAGGGCGTTCCACAGGCCGTCGTTCTCGCCCGAGCGCCAGCGCTCCACGTCCTGCCAGGTGGCCTGGGCCTCGGGCACGGCCGGCCGGGTCGGGTCCGCCGGGTCGGCCGCCAGGGTGACCGGGGAGAGCCACTTCAGGCTCGGGTGCACGTGCAGGCGCCAGGCGATATCCTCGTACCCGGCGGCCTTCGCGGCCAGCGACTCGGGCGTGGCGCGGGGCTCGTCGGCGCAGCCGTCCCAGGCGGGCGCGCCGAAGCGCCAGGCCGGGACGCAGGCGCCCTGCTCGCACAGCCGGCCGCGCTGCTCGCCGAAGCAGTCGGTCAGCACCCAGCGCCCGGCCTGGCAGGCGGTGAGGGTGCGGGCGTCCTGCGAGCAGCTCCACTCGCCGTCCCGGCACTCGGCGGGCTCCCCGCCGCCGCAGGCGGCCAGCGCGGCGAGCGCGAGCAGGGGCGAGCAACACGCGGCGCGCATGGGGTGCCTCCGGCGGCCTAGCGGGCCAGGTCCACGATGGTCAGGGTGTAGTCGGCCTGGGGCGGATCGGCCAGCGCCGGGATGCTCACGCACACCAGGCCGTAGGCAGGGCTCTGGCTGTGCGGCTCCGCGATGAAGTACTCGGAGAGACCCGCGCCGGTCATGCCCACCTGGCCCTGGAGCCGCGCGCCCGTGGCGTCCAGCACGTACAGGTTCAGCTCGACGCCCGCGGCCATGTCGAGCCGGATGGCCAGCCGCCCCCGCGAGAAGTCGAGCAGGAAACAGTCCTCCGCGGTGTCCACGCCGCTGACCACCGGCCCGCGATCGTCGGTGAGCTCCGCGCGGCCGCGCACGATGACCGGCAGCCAGGTGAGGATCTGCGCGCTGCCCAGCTCGGTGTTCGGCTCCAGCTCGTCGATCTCCCTAAGCCCGGGCTGTGGGATCGCCTCGAGGGTGTAGTGAGCGGCGTTGGAGTTGAAGTCGAAGTCCTGCGCCCCCACGCCCACCCAGGCTACCTGCGAGGGATCCTGGACGAGCATCCACACCCCGGTGCCGTTCGACAGACAGTAGGGCTCGACGGGGTGATAGGCGTGCTCCAGCAGCTGCCCGCCCTCGTCGAAGGTCGAGAGGTTGAGCCGCGCGTAGCAACTCGAGGGCCGGACCGCCAGGGCGAGGGGCCCCGAGAAGTCCCCGGGCTCGAACCGCCAGACATCCTCGACGTCGTCATGGAAGTCCTGGAGGCCCTGGAGGGTCTGCACCTGGCACGGCAACATGAGCGGAGTTCCGGGCTCCGCCTCGTCCTTGTCCGCCAGGCCCACCGCGGCGGAGGGCGGAGGGCCGAGCGCGTTGTGCGCGTGCGGACCGGCTCGCGTGGCGCCGTTCGGCTCGAGCTCTCGGCTTGCAGCCGGGGGCCGCCCCAGGCGCAGGAGCGCACGCCCGTCTGGGGAGCTGCTCGCGCCGTGAAGCCCGTCGGGCGACAGCGCCAGGCCGCCCAGGCTGAGCACGTCCGGCGCGCCCAGGGTGACCCGCCAGGCGACCGCCAGGGAGAAGGCCTCGACGCAGTAGATCGACCGCTCGGTGACCACGTACAGCCAGGCCCCCAGCACCGGGTCGAGCTCCGCGGCGGACACGGCGCTGTCGAGCGGAAGCCTCCCGAGCTCATGCCAGGCGGCCGGATCCGGCGAGGCCACGTCCACCGCCACCAGCTCGTTGGACACATCATCCGAGGAGAACACGACCTGTCCCGCAGGGTGGGCGACCACCCAGCCCGGGTTGCGCAGCGAGTCCGCGAGCGCGCGCCCCTGCAGGCTGTGGCCCGCGTTCCCCTGGTGCGCTACGGCCACCAGGCCGCCGGAGCCGTCGGCCACGATCAGCCGCTCGCCCGTGTCCGCAAGCACCTTGGGAACGCAGCCCTGGGGTAGCAGGGGCGACTGGAGTCGATCGACGATCAGGGCGAAGCCGGGCTGTCCGGGGCGCAGGCCGATCACCGAGATCGCACCGAAGCTGGGGTGCGCGGCGTAGGCCACGCCGCCGTCCTTGGCGACCGAGAGGAACATGGACTCGGAGGGCAGCGTCAGCGAGGTGCGCGTGGCGAACTCCAGCTCGAACTCCCCCTGGAAGATGCTGAGCTGGCTCCCGCACACCGCCAGGATCTGGACAGGGTTCACCGAGGGGTTCGCCACCGTGGCCCAGGGCACTCCCGTCCCGTCACAGTCCAGGGGATACTCGAAGTGCGCGCCGGTGACCAGCGACTGCAGCGACAGGCGCTGCGAGCCCTCCGGGATCCCCTGGATGCTCACCTGGGTGAGCAGCGGCAGGACCGCCACGCCCGATTCCCCCAGGAGCGCGACGCCGAAGGGGTAGCCCGGCAGCGCCTCGGAGCCCTCCAGCCCGGTCAGGAAGCCGGGCGGCATCCGCGCGGCGTCCTGGTGGGCGCCGGCCGCCTGCGCGGGGTTCTGCGCCTCCCAGACCACCTCGGCCAGGTCGGCGGCCCCGTCGCCGTCGGTGTCCGGGTAGACGAGGTCGTCGGCGTCGAAGGCCACCTGGGCGGTCTGGCCCTCCTCCAGGCGCACCGCCTGGGGCTCGCGCGAGCGCGCCACGACCACCGCCCCCGAGCTCCACTCCACCTCGACCCGGAGATCCACCCCGGCGGGCACCCCGGGCAGCCGCGCCCGGGCCGTGCCCTCGAAGGCGACCATCGTGCTCTGGGCGACCACCGCGCCGTCCCCGGCGCGGGTCACGCGCACCACGCCCATCAGCCCGGGCACCTCGAGCAGCGCGGCGAAGCGCGGGGCCAGGTCGAGCGCCAGCTCGCCCCGCCCGCAGCCCGCGAGCAGCGCGAGCGCGACGAGCGCGCGGGGCAGGCGGCTCATCGCCCACCCCCCGGGACCGCCGAGGTCACCTCGAGGGTGCCGGTGGGCTCCCCGGCGAACACGCCGTAGTACACCCCCACCCCCGCGCCGGCGAGCACCGCCGCGCCCACCAGGGTCCACACCCACCAGGCCTCGTACCAGGCCTCGGGCAGCTCCTCGAGCGTCACGTCCAGCCGGGTCAGCTCTCCGGGCTCGATGTACACGTCCCCGACCCAGGGCCGGTGGCCGTCGTCCTCCACGCGCAGGCGGATCTTGCCCGCGGGCACCGAGCGGGGCCCGCCGCGCGCGAGCTCTTCCTCGCCGACCAGCAGCCGGGCGTCCGCGACCGAGGGCCGCACCTCCAGCAGGCCGGCGTCGTCCGCCTCCCGGCCGATCAGCCGGCGGGCCGCGGCGCGCGCGGCGCCCAGGAGCTGGGCCGGCTCGCCCTGGAAGGACTCGGCCACCCGGCTCACCACGCGCGTCTCGCGCAGGTCGATGAGCTTCAGGTGGACCAGCCGCGTCTCGCCGAGCTGGCCCACCGAGCCGGCCACCAGGAAGTCCACCCCCAGCGCGCCGCCCAGCTCGCTGAGGCAGGCGTCGTCGTCGCAGCCCAGGCGCGCCTTGTCCTCCTTGAAGCTCAGCATGGCGGCGATCTCGTCCCGCGAGATGAGGCTGAGCCCCTCGCTGCGCCTGAGCTCCTGCACCACCACCTGGGTCAGGTTGCGGGCCTGATCCTCGGGCACGCCCACCGCCTTGAGGTCGAGCACCGCGGCCTTGAGGGTCCCGCCCGGCGCGAGGGTGAGCACGAAGGCGGGCGCCGGGGCCGCGGCGTCGGCCGGGCCGAGCAGCTCGACCCCCGCCCGCCGGGCCGCGTCCAGGACCTCCTCGGGCGTGAAGGCGGTGGCGCTCACCCGGGCGAGCACCGAGGCCGTGGCGGGCTCGAGCAGCTGGAGGCTCAGCAGGTGGATCGCGCCCACCTGGCCCAGCGTGCCCGCGATCAGCCGGTCGGCCTTCAACGCCTCGCCCAGATCCTTCAGGCAGGCCGGCTCGCGGCAGCCGAGCAGCTGCCCCGAGGCCTGGTGCTCGAGCAGCACGGCCATCTCGCTGCGCCCCATCGCCCGCACGCCGGGCAGGGCCTGCAGCCCCTCGAGCACCCCGTCCGCGGCGGTCCGGGCGAGATCGTCCGGCACCCCGCGGGCCTCGAGCTCGAGGACGAACACCCGCCGGACGCCGGGCGCGGGCTCGGCGGCCCGGGCCCCGGCGCAAGGCAGCCCCAGGACGAGCAGGGTGAGGAGCACAAGGCGCGTCATCACGGCACCTCGGTGGATCGGGGTTCGGGATCGATCTGCGAGCAGGGTAGCCCGTCGCCGGGCGGCGGACAAGGGCCGGCTCAGCGCGCGGGCGCGGGCGGGAGCGCCGCGCCGAGCTTGTCGGCCAGCCGCTCCAGCCCCGCGCGCACCTGCTTGCCGGCCCCTAGCCCCCGCCCACCATGCGGACGATCTCCAGGACGTCCCCGTTCGCCAGCGCCCGGCCGGCGAGCCCCAGCCGCGGCACGACCTCGCCGTTCAGCTCGACCGCCACGGCCTGGGGGTTCACCCCCAGGCGCTCGAGCAGCCCCCGCACGTCGAGCGGGGCCGCGAAGGCGCGCCGCTCGCCGTTCACCACGAGCTCGATGTCCGCCATGCTCGCTCCTCACCCCAGGAAGGCCTGGTCCCAGTCCTTCCAGACGGCCTCGTAGCCCTGCCGCTTCAGCGCCGCGGCCACCTCCGCCGGGCTGCGGTGATCGGCCACCTCGAACTGGCTGGTGGCCTCGCCGGGGCCGGCCGGGTCCACGCGGTAGCCGCCGGGCCGGGTGCTCGAGCCGGCGCTCATCATGGTGATGCCCAGCGGCGCCAGGGCGTCGCGCAGCGCCGGCGGCTCGCGGGTGGAGAGCGCCAGGCCGGCGTCCGGCAAGTAGAGCCGGAGCGCGCACACGAGCTGCACCAGCGCGCGATCGGCGACCGGCGCGGGCGGCTCGAACCGCCCGTTCGAGGGCCGCAGGCGGGGGAACGACAGGCTCACCTGGGAGCGCCAGTGGTGCCGCATCAGGTGGCGCGCGTGCAGCCCCAGGAACCAGGCCTCGGCGCGCGCGTCCGCGAGCCCGAGCAGCGCCCCCAGGCCCACCCGCCGGAACCCCGCCCGCCCACCCCGGTCGGGGGTGTCCAGCCTCCGGCGGATGTCGCGCTTGGGGCCGCGCGGGTGCAGCGCGGCGTAGCGGACCGGGTCGTAGGTCTCCTGGTAGACCACCAGCCCGTCCACCCCGGCCGCCACGAGCGCGCGGTAGCCGTCCTCCTCGAGGGGCTCGATCTCCACGCTCAGCGAGGCGAACAGCGGCCGCAGGCGGGCGGCCACCGCGGACAGGTAGGCGAGGTCCACCAGCCCGGGGGCCTCGCCGGCCACCAGCAGCACGTGCCGGAAGCCCTGGGCCGCGAGGTGCTCGCCCTCGCGCCGCGCCTCGTCCGGCGTGAGGGTGCGGGTGTCGGCCGGGCGGTCGGCGCGGAAGCCGCAGTACACGCAGGCGTTCTGGCAGACGTTGGACAGGTACAGGGGGGCGTAGAGCGAGATGGCCCGCCCGAAGCGCCGCAGGCTGAGCGCGTGGGCGGCCTGGGCCAGCGCCTCCAGGCGCTCCCCGGCGGCCGGCGAGAGCAGCGCCGCGAGCTCGGCCGGCCCGGGCGCGGGGCTCTGCAGGGCGCGCTCGACCTCGCCCGGGGTGCAGGCCCGGATGCGCGCGCCGAGCGCGGCGAAGTCCTGGGCCAGGGCGATCTCCGCGAAGCGCTCCAAGGCTCACCCCAGGAAGCCGGTCAGCGGGCTCGAGGCCTGGGCCTGGCCCCGCGGGCGGCCCAGGCCGGCCAGGTGGGCCTGGCGGCCGGCCTCGACGGCCTTGCGGAAGGCGGCCGCCATGCCCGCGGGATCGCCCGCCACGGCGACGGCCGTGTTGACCAGCACCGCGTCCGCCCCCAGCTCCAGCGCCTCGGCCGCGTGGGAGGGCGCGCCCAGGCCGGCGTCCACCACCACCGGCACCCGGGCCTGCGCGAGGATGAGCTCGAGCGCGTCCCGGGTGCGCAGCCCGCGGTTCGTGCCGATGGGCGCGCCGAGCGGCATGACGGTCGCGGTGCCGACCTCCTCCAGGCGCTTGGCCAGCACCGGATCCGCGTGGATGTAGGGCAGCACGGTGAAGCCCTCGCGCACCAGGATCTCCGCCGCCTTCAGCGTCTCGATGGGATCGGGCATGAGGTGGTGCGGGTCCGGGGTGACCTCGAGCTTGATCCAGCCCGGGGTCCCGGCCGCGCGCGCGAGCCGGGCCAGGCGCACGGCCTCCTCGGCGTCGCGCGCCCCGGAGGTGTTGGGCAGGAGCAGGTGCCGGGCCGGGTCGATGGCCGCGAGGATGTCGTCCCGCGGGTCCGCCAGATCCACCCGGCGCAGCGCGGCGGTGACGATCTCGGCCCCGGAGGCCGCGAGCGCGGCGCGCAGCGCCTCGGTGGAGGCGAACTTGCCCGTGCCCATCAGGAGCCGCGAGGAGAAGCTCCGCCCGGCGATGACCAGCGGATCGTGTGCGGCCTGCATGCCCGTCCTCCCGCGCGCCCCCCTCCCCGGGGGGCCCGCGCAGCCTACGGCCGAAGGCCTCGCCCGTCAATGTCCGGCGGTGAAGAGCTCGCGCGGGGAGCGGCTGAAGAACTCCTCCAGGGGCATGCCGCCCGTGCCGACGATCAGCGGCCGGGCTCCGGGGTGGCGCCGCAGGAACGCGGCCAGCCCGGGCAACCGGTCCGGCCTGCCGCTCTTGACCTCGAGCGCCCAGAGCCCCTCGCCGGCCCGCACCACGTAGTCCACCTCGTCGTTGCGCTCGCGCCAGTAGGTGATCTCGTAGGGCAGCCCCTGCAGGTGGTTGAGCAGGTGGGCGCCCACTGCGTTCTCCACCAGCCGGCCCCAGGCGGCGTGGTCCTCCCGCAGCGCGGCCAAGGGGCGCAGCCCCAGGGCGGTCACGAGGGCGTTGTTCCACAGCACCAGCTTGGGGCTCGAGCCACGGCTGCGCGCCCTCCCCGAGGAGAAGCGCTCCAGGCCGCTGAGCAGGAACGCGGTCTCGAGCAGCCGCAGGTAGTGCGCCAGCGTGGTGGTGTTGCCCGCCTCGTTGAGCTGCCCGAGCATCTTGTTGTAGGACTGGACCTGGGCCGGGAAGCGGGCCGCGAAGAGAAACAGGCTGCGCAGCAGGGCCGGCTTGGCCACGGTCTGCAACGCCAGCACGTCCCGCGCGAGCACGGTCTCGATCAGCGCGTCGTTCACGTGCGCGCGCCAGGCGTCCGGCTCCCCGGCCAGCGGCGCCGCGCCGGGGTACCCGCCGTGGTAGAGCCAGCGCTCGAGGTCCCAGCCGAAGGCCCGACGGCACTCCGGCAGGGACCAGTGCGGACAGCGGTGAAGGTAGAAGCGCCCGGCCAGGCTCTCCGAGGTGCCCCTGGTCAGCAACACGGCGGAGGAGCCCAGCACCAGCACCCGCAGCGCGAGGCCGGGGTCCGCGGCGCTCGCCTGCTCCTCGTCCCAGAGGCGCTTGAGCACCTCGGCCCAGCCACGGATCTTCTGCACCTCGTCGAGCACCAGGAGCCGCGCGCCCGGCCCGACCTTCCGCCGCGCGATCTCCCACTGGGCCTCGAGCCACTCGGGCCCGGGCGGGGCGGGCAGGTCGGCCGCGGCGAAGTGGGTCGGCCCACCCCAGCGCGCGACCAAGGCGCGCGCCGCGGTGGTCTTGCCCACCTGGCGTGGCCCCGCGAGCACCTGGATGAGGTTCTTCGGGCGGCCGAAGGCGCGCTCGATCTCGAGCTCGATCTCGCGATGGAATGCGTGCTCCATGTCGCTGACCATAAAAGAAAATACAGGCCTGTCAACATTTTACTCAGTGACTGAGTATGTATACTCAGCCGATGCTGGCCGGCGTCGGCCGGGCGTGCTAGGCTGCCCCGAGAGCCATGCAGCGCATCATCCTGCACGTGGACATGGACGCGTTCTTCGCGGCCATCGAGCAGCGGGATCACCCCGCGTACCGCGGGCGGCCGGTCATCGTGGGCGGCTCGCGCACGCGCGGGGTGGTGTCCACGGCCTCGTACGAGGCGCGCCCGTTCGGGGTGCACTCGGCCATGCCCATGTCGCGCGCAGTGCGCCTGTGCCCCCAGGCCGTGGTGCTCCCGGTGCGCATGGAGGTCTACGGCCAGGTGAGCGCCCAGCTGATGCAGGTGCTCGACGGGTTCAGCCCGAAGGTCGAGCCGCTCAGCCTGGACGAGGCCTTCCTGGACATGACCGGGGCCGAGGGGCTGTTCGGCCCGCCCGACCACATGGCGCGCGCCATCCAGGCGCGCGTCCGCGAGGCGACCGGGCTCGGCGCCTCGGTGGGCATCGCCGGCAACAAGTTCCTGGCCAAGCTGGCCTCGGATCTCGACAAGCCGGAGGGCTGCACCTGGGTGCCCTTCGGCCGCGAGCGCGAGTTCATCGCCCCGCTGCCGGTGCGGCGGCTGTGGGGGGTGGGGCCGCGCGCGGCCGAGCTGCTGGCCGGCCTGGGGCTCGGCACCATCGGGGAGGTGGCCGGCGCGGATCCCGCCCGCCTGCGGCGCGAGCTGGGGGCGTTCGGCGAGCACATCCACGCGCTCAGCCTGGGGCAGGACGACCGCCCGGTCGTCCCCGGCCACGCGCGCAAGAGCGTGGGCTCGGAGCGCACCCTGGAGCGGGACATCCGCGGCCGCGGGCCGGTGGAGAAACACCTGCGGGCGGCCTGCGAGCGGGTGGCCTGCGATCTGCGCGCGGCCGAGCTGGTGGCCAGCGCGGTGCGGGTCAAGGTGAAGTACGCGACCTTCCAGCTGGCCACCCGGGACGGGCAGCTGCCGGCCCCGGCGGACGACTCGGCTGCGCTCTACGAGGCCGCCCGGCGCCTGCTCGAGCGCCTGGACCTCGAGGCCCCCATCCGCCTGGTGGGCGCGGCCGCCTTCGATCTCTCCCCCCGCGGCGGGCCGCAGCAGGGCGACCTCTTCCTGCAGCCGGTGCGCCGCAGGCACCACCGGCTCGAGTCCACCCTGGACGCCATCCGCGAGAAGTTCGGGGACGACAAGGTCCGGCGGGCGTGCGACGGGGAGGACTGAGGTCAGTCCGCCTTCTTCTTGCGGCTCCGCGGGGCGGGCTCGGCCTGGATGCGGGACTCCAGATCGTCGACCGAGCTCTCCACCTCGCCGAGCTTCTGGCTGAGGGCGGACACGTCGTCCTTGGTGGCCAGGTTGAGGTGGTCGGCCAGGCCACGCAGCGACTCCTCGAGCCCGCCGCGCACCTTGCCCTGCAGCTCGAAGGCCTTGGTGATGGCGCCCATCACGCGCGGATCGGACATGACCCGGGTGAAGGTCGGGCTGGACATGAGCTTCATGGCCTGGCTCAGGGCCGCCTTCTTCAGATCCTTGAGCATGCGATCACCTCTCTGCCGCGGCGCGGCCGCGGGTGGGTAGCTCGATCCCGGGCTTGTCCGGGTTCTGCAGGAACAGGATCACCGTGTGGCCCACCAGGCCGACCAGGTGGGCCCCCACCCGCCGGGCCAGCTCGGCGGCCATGGCGTGCTTGTCCTCGGGCTCGCGCATGCGGACCTTGACGAGCTCGTGATCGGCGAGCGCCTGCGCGGTGGCCTCGACCACCGCGTCGGTCACCCCGGACTGGCCGATCTGCACCACCGGCGCGAGCCCGTGCGCGAGCCCGCGCAGGTGGCGCCGCTGGAACCCCTTGAGCTCTGCGCCCGTCGCTCCCATGGGCTCACTCCGTCGCCGCGCCCGCCTTGAGCGCGGCCAGCTCCTGGAGGCACGCCTCGCGCTCGCGCTCGGCGGCCTTCTTCTCCCGGGAAAGCTGCTCCAGCCCCTCCCAGTCCAGGGCCATGGCCGGATCGGTCATGCGCTCGACCAGCTCCTGCACGCGCGCCAGGAGCGCGGCCGCCTGGCCCTCGAGCGCCGCCCTCCGGCCGCGGGCGTCGGCCCCCCCGACCGCGCGCCCGGCCTCCTCCCCCTGGCCGGCCTGGCGCCGCCGGCCGCGCGCCAGCCGGGACACGTCGGGCGAGGCGGGGTGATCGGCCAGCACGCGCCCCGCGCGCCGGAGCTCCGAGAACCGCCCCCGGGCATCGCCCAGCGCGCGGCCCTCGAAGGACAGCACACGGGTGGCCACCCGATCGAGGAAGGCGCGGTCGTGGCTGAAGGCCACCAGCGTGCCCGGGTAGGCCGCCAGGGCCTCCTCCAGCACCTCGCGCGAGCGCAGGTCGAGCCGCGCGGTGGGCTCGTCGAGGAGCAGGGTGTTGTAGGGCCCGAGGACGAGCAGCATCAGGCAAAGCCGCATGGACTCGGCCTCGTGGAGCTCCTCGACGCGCCGCTCGGCCTGGGCGCCGGGGAACAGGAACAGCGCGGCCTGCTCGCGCAGCTCCTCGGGCGACAGATCCGGCCTGAGCGCCCCGAGCTGGGCGAGCACGGTGCGCCCGGTGGCCGGCCCCGCGCCCTCGGGCCCCAGGTAGCCGACCAGCAGGCGAAAGCCCGGGTGGACCTTGCCGGCGTCGGGCGCGCGCTTGCCCGCCAGCACCGCCAGGAGCTCGCTCGCGCCGCTGTCGCTCAGGCCCACCAGCCCGATCTTGTCCCCGCGGGCTATCTGGAAGTCCACCGGCTCGAGCAGCGTCTGCCCGCCGGGCCGGAGCGCCAGCCCCCGGGCGGTCAGCAGCACCTTGGCCGAGTGCTCCATCTCCGGGAAGCGGAAGCCCCGGGCGGGGACCGCGCCCGGATCGCCGCGCTCCGCCCGGCGCGCGCGGTGCTCCGCGGAGGAGCCCGGGAAGGTGGCCGCCGCGCCGTCCGGGGCGAGCTCGAGCAGGCTGGTGGCGAAGCGATCGAAGAAGGCGCGGTCGCAGCTCGAGACGACCACCCCGCCCTCGTACCCATCCAGGTAGCGCTCCAGCCGCTCCCGGCCGGGGATGTCCAGGTGGCGCGTGGGATCCTCGAGCAGCAGCAGGTCGGGCGCCTGCACCAGCAGCCGGGCCAGGGCCAGCCGGCTGCGCTCGCCGAGCGACAGCAGCGCGGGCGACTGCTCGAACTGGGCCTGGTCGAAGCCCACCGCCTCGAGCGCCACGACCGCGCGGCGATCCATGTCCTCGCCGCCCTCGCGCTCGAAGCGCGCCTCGAGCTCCTGCAGGCTGGCCTCGGCCCGCGGGTTGCCGGCCTCGTGATCCTCGCGCAGCCGCTCGATGCGCCGGCGGAGCTCCCCCAGCTCGGCGCGCGCCGAGGCCGCGGCCGCGAGCAACGTGGCGTGCTCGTCCACCGCCGGCACCCGGGACAGCCGCCCGATGCGCAGGCCGGGCTCCCTGGTCACCTCGCCGGCGCCGGCCTCGATCTGGCCCTCGAGCAGGTCGAACAGCGCGGTCACCTGGCGCTCGGCGCCCAGCACCACCACCCGCTCCCGGGGGCGAACCGCCAGGTCCAGGCCGCGGACCAGCTCCTCTCCGGAGCGACAGACATCCACGTGCTTGAGAGAGACGAGGGCCATGGGAGTCAACTCGTGCTCCGGGATCAACCCGCGGCGGGGTGGACGGCGAAGAAGCTCACGGGGCCTTGCTCGGCGCGGGCGCGGCGGGCGCTTCGCCCGGGGTGAGCGCGCCGGGCCCGGCGGGCGCGGGCTCGGGAGGCGGTGGCTCGGCGGCCGCGGGCTCCTCCTGCGCGGGCTGGGCCGCGCCGGCGCCCGGCAGGTGGTGCTCCTTCTTGATGAGCTGGAAGTAGACCAGGCAGAAGAGGGCCGTGCCGACCAAGATGGCGCCGATCACGAAGAACAGCACGCGCTTGACCTTGGAGCCCGTGGACACGCCCGCGGCGGCCACGAAGAACTGGGTGGCGTTGGGGGCGTTGGGGTCCGGGCCGTCCACCGGCGTGGTGGGCACCGGCACCCGGCCCGGGGCGAGCGCCTGCTTGGCGGTCTGCACGGGGGGCGCGGGCCGCGGGGCAGGCCGAGGGGCCGGGGCGGGCGCGGCCACCGGCGCGGGCCGCGGGGCCGGCGCGGGCTGGGCCACGGGGGCCGGCGGCGCGACCGGGGCCGCGGCGGGCGGCGGGACGACCGGGGCCGCGGCGGGCGGCGGGGCGCTCACCGCGATGGGGGTCCCGCACTTGGCGCAGAACCGGGCGCCGTCCGGGTTGGGCGTTCCGCAGGCAGAGCAGAAAGGCATGGGCTTCCCTCCGGCCTTTCCCCCGTCCGGGGGTCCTCGAACCGCTCGGATGAAACTACGGAATCGCGCCGAGGTCAAGCCCTCGGCGCGGCGGCGCCACGGGTCGACCGGCCTCGGCTCAGGGCGCGTCCTTGGCCTCGGTCACCCCGGCCGGGATCTCCAGCACCACCTCGGGGCGGCCCGCCTCGAGCTGCGCGCGGAACTCGGCCATGAGCACGTCGAGCTGCTCCCGGGTGAGCCGCGAGTAGCGCTCCTGCAGGAAGCCGCGGTAGATGGGCACGCGCTCCTCGATCTCCTCCTTCGCCAGCTTCCTGGGGAAGGGGAAGGCGGCGCGCTCCGGGCCCTCGTCCACCGGGGCCGGCGCGGCGCCCTCGTCGGGGGGTACGGCCTCGCCCGGGGCGCCCTCCGCCGCAGGCGGCTCCCCCACCCCCGCGGGCGCGGGCGGGCTCTCCGGGAGCTGGCCCTTCTTCGCCAGCCCGACCAGGCGCACCACCTCGGCCACCCAGCGCTCCCTGGGGGTGTCGGCCGACAGGCCCCAGACGTGGTACAGGCGCATGTCCCGGTCCGCCACCACCAGCAGCGGCAGCACCCAGTGCACCTGGCGGTCGTCCTCGCCCCG
>Ga0116143_10004777_pt1 | contig 12686 bp, 10 predicted proteins | sample AD_UKC034_MetaG_FD_89745 | JGI IMG/M metagenome (GOLD analysis project Ga0116143, IMG submission 89745) | Active sludge microbial communities of municipal wastewater-treating anaerobic digesters from USA - AD_UKC034_MetaG | ecosystem: Engineered > Bioreactor > Anaerobic > Digestate | place: USA...
CAAGACTGGATGCCTTCTTTTATAAAATATTGCGCCCCTACCCTTATTTTAATCATGAAAAATGCGTCGGTTGTGCTGTATGCGCCCGAGATTGCCCTGCTAAATGCATAAAAATGGTCAATGGCAAAGCACAGGCTGACCTTTCCAGCTGTATCAGATGTTTCTGCTGTCAGGAGTTATGTTCATATCAGGCGGTAGAGATAAAACGGGGAAAGTTATCAAGACTATTATTCCGTCAATAAACTTATCTGACTCCATTATTTTAATTGCATCTTATAAATTTAAACTATTTATCTTGACTAATCTAGGTTTTGTATTTTTATTTTAAAAATTATCGCAACCACTATATTATCTTTAATCCTTTTCTGCCATTCATATTTATTGTCTTAACCTGATTAATGATAGTTCTACTGTTTCCAATACTGAATAGAGATGGGATCGTTAAAATAGTTTTTAATATTTTAAGCTATTTAAATAATTAAATTAATCTCTTGCTTTATTTTTTATTAATGTTACAATTATTAAAAACGTAACACTAATTTAAATTAAAGGAGTAAATTATGTTCAACAAAAAGAAAGCTTCAATTATTATCTCTATTCTTTTTTTCAGTATCTTTATGCTTACAGGCTGGGCTTCTGAATTAAAACTCACCGATACTCTGGGACGTGAAGTTGCTGTACCAACAGAGATTAATCGTATCCTGGCAGTAGGCTGCTCTCTCAGGGAGACCCTTTCTTTTGATGTAGCTGATAAAATTGTGGGAATCGAGTACCGGGAAAAGGCAAAAACAGACGAAAAAGGGGCACCTCAAGGTTCAGAACTCTCTTATATGTTGGCTTTCCCCGAATTATATGATTTACCGGTAGTGAATGTTGGAGTTGGAGGGAGTGAATTTAATTATGAGATTATTATAGGGCTGAATCCAGACATAATCTTTTTAGGAGCTAGTGATGTACAGAAAGTAGATACTTTACAGAGTAAGACTGGTATCCCCGTTCTGGCAGTATATACTGATGCTACCGGTACTCCTAAACAGGACGAGATATATTATAAATCCTTAAGGTTTATGGGTAAAGTTCTGGGCAATGAAGAAAGAGCTGAAGAACTGATAAACGACATTGAAGCATATTATAAAGACCTAGCAGAGAGAACCAAAGAAATTTCTGCTGAAAAGAGAGTGTCGGTCTATATTGGTGGTAGAGCTTTTTACGGTTCCCATGGAATGACAGCCACTGACCCTCAATGGCCTTCATTCAATCTAACCAATGCTTTAAATGTAGCACATGAATTATCTGATATGAGTTCTGGTAAAAATATTGATAAAGAAGTATTGGTAGCATGGGACCCGGAAGTAATATTCCTATCTCCTGTGTCTCTGTCAATCATTGAAACTGAATTGCAATCCTCTCCCTTTAAAGAATTAAGAGCTGTCAGAGGTGGTAAAGTACATATTGTCCTACCTTACTGCTGGTATACTTATAACAAGGAAAATGCACTGGTTGATGCCTATTATGTTGGTAAGGTAATCTATCCTGAGCTTTTTGAAGACATTGGCCTTGACCAGAAGGGTGTAGAAATATTTAAGAAATTCTATGGTAATAGTGGTGAAAAAGCCTACTATGCTATTAAAGAAAGGTTTAATGCCTTGAAAGAATATAACTAGGCAAGAATTAATCTTTGAAAAATATAACGGATAAAAATTTAACAGAACAATATATTAAGCTAAACCAGAAAAAAGTATTGATAGGAGGCTTACTGCTAATCCTTTTATGCCTGTTTAGCCTTCTATCACTTTCTATTGGTGGTTATAAACTTACCCTGGCTGAGATTTACCAGACCCTGATTGGCAGGAGTAGTAGTTCTGCGGACCTGATAATATGGAATATACGATTGCCCAGGATATTTGCAGCCCTCATTGCGGGTATTTCTTTGTCGGTTTCAGGTGCTGTAATGCAATGTACCCTCAGAAACCCTCTGGCTTCCCCCTATACCATTGGAATATCACATGGCGCTATGTTTGGAGCTGCCCTCGCTATTATTCTTTTTGGTATAGGTGGAGCTGAAAGCACCGGCAAAATATTTATTAGCAGTCCTTACCTGGTAACCGTTTTCGCTTTTTTGGGTTCTTTAATAGCTGTTTCAGTAATACTGCTGCTGGCCAAGATAAAAAGTTTTGCGCCAGAGGCTATTGTACTGGCAGGGGTAGCAATGAGTTCACTCTTTACTGCCGGTACTATGTTGATGCAATATTTTGCCAATGATCTGCAGCTGGCAGCTATGGTGTACTGGACATTTGGTGACCTGGGACGGCCTAACTGGCCAGAGGTCGGTTTAATGAGTATTGTTATGCTCCTTTCCATAGCTTATTTTATTTATCAGCGCTGGGAATATAATGCTTTGGAAAGTGGTGAGGAGAGCGCCAAATCGCTGGGTGTAAATACTGAAAAGACAAGATTATTGGGAATGCTGGTAGCCTCTATTCTGGTATCTATCAATGTCTCCTTCCTGGGTATTATTGGTTTTGTAGGACTAATCTGCCCGCATTTAGTAAGGATTTTGATTGGCGGCGACTATCGATATCTAATTCCTATATCTGCCTTAATGGGTGCATTACTATTGCTCATTTCCGATACAGTTGCACGTATTATTATCTCCCCCCTGGTCTTACCGGTGGGAATACTGACCTCTTTTATGGGTGCACCAATCTTTCTATACCTGCTTATCAAGAGATATAGATAAAAAAAATGATTTTATTGCATTTTGAAATTTAAATTGAGCTTATTAACAAATGTATGTATTCAAAAGAAATAACCGGGGTGATTGTCAATGATTCTTAACGTAGATGGTATTGAGTTTTCTTATCCAAGCAAAAATGTCTTAAAGAATATTAAATTCAGTGTAAACCGGGGAGAGGTTGTCTCAATTCTGGGAATTAACGGAGCCGGGAAATCTACCTTATTAAAATGTATCAACCGGATATTGAAACCTCAAAAAGGAACAGTATTCATAGATGAATTTGATTTGAAAAAATTGAATAGTAAAAAGATTGCTCAAAAAATGGCTTATGTACCTCAAAACATCGCTGGAAATAATTTTATGACTGTTTTTGATACAGTTCTTCTGGGTAGGAAACCTTATATAGAATGGGATGCTACAGAAAAAGATTTAGAAATCACCGGCAATATTTTAAAGCTGATGCAATTAGAAAAATATGCCTTGCGTAATGTCTTTGAATTAAGTGGTGGTGAACTCCAGAAAGTCATTATCGCCAGAGCACTGGTTCAGGAACCAAGAGTACTCTTATTGGACGAACCGGCCAATAATCTCGATTTGAAAAACCAGCTGGAAGTAATGAAATTAATTGGGAATATCTCCAAAACACAAAATATTTCTGCTATTATGGTTATTCATGATTTAAATCTGGCATTGAGGTTTTCTGATAAGTTTATTATGTTAAAAGATGAAAAGATTTTTTCAGAAGGTGACAGCGAAATAATAAATTCACAGAATATCAAAGAAGTATTCAATGTTAAGGCATATGTTGATAAATATAATGATATACCTATTGTAGTTTTAGCATAAATATTGTCATCTTTAAATATTTTCTGTTATTGCCTACTTTGACTGTAAAGATTAAAAATAAAGCCTATATTTTATTATTTCATATAGTACTAAATATTTAAAATCTTTTTCTTTGTGTCAAGTAATAAATAAAAATACTTATTTGACAAAATTAATTATAAATATTATATAATATATCTGTAGCTTAAAAATTTAATAGAGTTTTAGGCAATTGGCAATCATGGTTCAGAGATGATTAAAAAGGAAAACGGTGTAAGACCGTTGCTGTTGTCGCATCTGTAACCAGCGTTATTCCCGGCATTATTCACTGCCCATCAGGTGGGAAGGATAATGTCAAAAGGGGCTGGAAGCCAGAAGACTTACCATGATTGACTGCTTGGAAAACCTCCGACATAGAGGGAAAGCAATAATATTGCATTTGAAGAATCATTTGAGCTGCCTTCTAAAAAGGAGGCAGCTTTTTTATTTTAAAAAGAAGGGGGGGGGTTATTTATTTTTTCAAATAAGAACATTTTATAACATGTAAAGGAGTTATTTATGTTTAAAAAAACATTTTTTTTCATTACGCTAACTATTACGCTTTTAATACTTTTGTGCTCTTTAACAAATAATGTTTTTGCATCCGAAAATGAGATAATCATTTTTTCGTTAGAAGAGATAATAGTTATTGCCTCAAAATATCCAGAAAGATTATTTGATTCGCCTGCCAGTGTAGAGGTAATAAATGAAGAGCAAATTTTTAATACCAAAGCAGAGAATTTAGCATCTATTTTAAAAAATATTGCCGGAGTAGAAATAACAGATTATGGCACTCCAGGTGATATTAAAGCAATAAGTATTAGAGGCTCCTCTCCCGAGCAGGTCCTGGTAATGATTGACGGACAGGTAGCCAATGGTGTACAGACCGGTAAAATTGACCTTGGTTTAATACCAGCAGATATGATAGAAAAGATTGAAATATATCGTGGATCAGCCTCTGCTCTCTATGGAGCAAATGCCCTGGGCGGTGTAATTAATATTATTACTAAAAAGGGTGGTAAAAAAGAAGGAACATTAAGCATACATTATGGTAATTACCATACTCAGAAATACAATGTTTCATACCAGGACAGAATTGATGACTATACCTATTTTTTAACAGGAGAGTATTTTAAAACTGAAGGAAGCAAAGAGAACAGTCAATTAGAAAAATTATCTTTTATGAGTAGAGTTTCTAAAGAAATTGACTCTCAAACTGAGCTGGATTTAATTATCCGTTTCAATGACCATCAGAGAGGCATACCAGGTTCGCTTGATTTCCCCTCTCCTAATGCCTGGCAAAATGACCGTACTTTTAGTATGAATATAAACTGGCAAAAAACAGAGGAAGACAGAGATTACAATATAGTGGCCTGGTATGATTTTCATAAACTCTCTTATGACAACCCGGATGAATGGGGATATGATGGTACCTCTATACATAAAAATAATAGTAGCGGAATCTCTTTTGACACCACTTATTACGATTTCACTTTTGGAAACAAGAAAGAATCTGCCTATACTCATACCTTAACCTGGGGTGGTGATATAAGTTATAACTGGACAGACAGTACCGATATTGGTAAACATCAAAATCTGCAGGGTGCTGTCTTTATTCAGGATGCCTGGCAAATAAAAGAAAAACTTTCTGCCACTGCTGGGCTTCGTTATGATTACAACCAATTATTTGCAGGACAATTAAACCCCAGAATCGGCTTAAACTACAGACTGCAGGACGAACTTAGCCTTCATATGTCTGTTAGCCGTGCCTATAGGGCACCTAATTTTAATGACCTTTACTGGCCTGAAGATGGCTTTGTAGGAGGAAATGTTAATTTGCTACCGGAAATAGCATGGGCTTATGAGGCGGGAATGCGCTTTATAAATAAAAAAGGTGATACTCAAGCTGAGCTGAATCTATTTAGAAAAAATGTAAAAGACCTGATCAATTGGGCTGCTGATTCTGATGGAATATGGCGGCCATCCAATATTGGAACTGCAAGAGTAGATGGCTTAGAGTTCATCACACGAAAAGACTTTAATAATCACCTGACTGCTAACTTAAACTATACTTTTTTAAATGCTATAGACCTTGAATCAGGCACTCAATTAAAACCAAAACACAAATATGGAATTGGTTTAACTTATTCAGACCAATTTGGGAAAAATAATGATGATTTTGTAATTAACCTGGATGGCTACCTGGTTGCTGGCAGACCTGACAATCAAGAAGCTTATTATCTCTTTGATATAAATGCAGCAAGAGATTTTTCATTAGGAAAGGATAAAAATAAAAAGGTTAATTTAAGTTTTTCTGTCAAAAACATATTCAATCAGAAACCGGAGCTGGTTAGCGGCTATCCGATTCAGGGTAGAACATATCTACTGGGTATCAGTACCAGATTTTAAATAAAAATAAGAGTGGGATGGTCTATCTTTTTTGGACTATCCCTCTCCTTCTTTAAGAGAATGGAAAATAGATTTTTTATCTTTGCTTTAATAATTTCTTTAATATTTCATTATTGGGCTATTATGTTCTTTTCTGATATTGCAACTAGCTGGAAATATCTGGAAAATAAAAATGAAATAATTGTCTCAGCCAGTATAGATTATTTTATGCCACCTTCTCTCGGTCAGCCCGTCGAAGAAGAGTTTGACACACCATACTTAAATAAAGAATCAGCTCTTGCTGAAACAAACCGATCAGAAGAGATTGAGTTACCAGAGGAAATTTTTGAAAAAGAAGAACTTGATAAGAAAGAGATTTCCGTTACCGAACAATACTTATCAGAAACAGAAGAAATTCTTATAGACGAAATGCCTTCCCATAACGATACAATTAATGAGCGGGATGAATCTGAAAACAATTATATTAAAGAGGAAACAAACAAAACCGATGACCTGATTTTGGTTAAAACGAAGGACTCTGTTATGATAGAACAAGCTCAGGAAAATATTTATGAGAAAAAGTTAATGGCTGAAGAGAAGGTAGAGCTCAAACAATCCCAAAATGATTCTCCCCTTGACTTAACAAGTATCGATTTAAATAATGAATCTATCATTGCTCCAAAAGTAATCTCTTTCCAGCCACCAGAATACCCTGACAATTTTAGACGTAGAGGTATTGAAGGAAGAGTTCAAATTAAGGCATTGATAGACAAAAAAGGTGATGTTGTTGAAATTATGATAGATACCTCCTCAGGTTATCCCGGTTTTGACCGAAATGCTATTGAATCAATTTCAAAATGGAAATTTCAACCAGCATATTATAACAATGAGGAAAGAGCCTGCTGGGTTTTAATCCCGATAATTTTTCAATTAAAATAGATTTAGAAAGAGGATGAAAGATGAAAATATTAATTGAACAGGGAGGAATCGTGATCTATCCCCTTTTAACCCTATCTGTTGTAACTCTTGCAATAATCATAGAGCGTTTCTTTTATTTTATTAGAATCAGAAAAAATATTCCTGAGAAGGTGATGTCCAAAATTAAGAATAATTTACAACGTGCTAATTCGATGGATGAAATCAGTTTTTTAAAAAATTCTCCCAACCCCATATGTCATGTTTTATACAACGGAATCGTAGCCTGGAGAGAGAATAGTTTAGAGATTGAAAGAGCTATGGAAGAAACAAAATTGATAGAATTTCCTAAAATGGAGAAAAACCTTACTATGTTGCATTTTATAGCAAAAATAAGTCCTTCCCTGGGATTACTGGGAACAGTTACCGGAATGATAAAGACTTTCCATTTCCTGTCTTTAGATATTGAACCACAATTATTGGCACAGGGAATATCTGAAGCACTAATCACTACTGCCTTTGGACTGAGCCTTTCTATCCCCGCCTTTGCCGCTTATTATTATTTTATGAATAAAATAGAAAATTTGATAAAACATGCTGAAAAAAGAGAGCTGGAATTAATTAACTATATACAAAAACTGGGTAATAAAGATGCGCAAATACAGGCTTAAAAAAATTGATGATATGGAAATAAATATTGCTTCTCTTGTCGATATAATTTTTCTTCTACTTCTTTTTTTTGTTGTTGCTTCAACTCTTGATACAGGCATTATTAGGGCAACTGTAAGGCTTCCTAACTCTGGAGAACTGTCTAATATTGAGAAGATAGACTCAATTACTCTTTTTCTAGATAGAGAAGGGGCAATCTACACAGAAAAAGAGCATCTCCCCTGGGATTATCTGTCATCTTATTTAAGAAAAAATACTGTAGGTACAGACAGAGGTATAGATGTTTATGCTGATAAAGAAGTTGGTTTTGATTATGTGGCGAGAATAATAGTTGCTGGAAGTGAGCTAGGAATTGAAAAGATAAATTTTCTTTTACAACGAGAGTATTCGGATTAATTTTTTCTTAAAAGATGTGTGGAAGGAACAATAATCTAGTAGAATTTTGTTTGTTCCTTAGATGCCATATTAATTGAGCTATGTTACACATATCTATTGATTAGTATTATTTTCACCGGACATTCCAATACCACCTATTTTTTCTCCGCAGAAAGGGCATTTGCTATTTTTAATCTTATTATTAGTAGAAAAATATTTCCTGCTGATAATTGTTTTGCCGCAAGAGGGACAAAGTGTATTTTCACCCTCTCCTACGTTTCCTTCATATACATAATGCAGCCCTTTATCTTTACCGATTTTATATGCTCTTTGCAGAGTAGATACTGGTGTAGGAGGAGTATCATTCAATTTATAGGTTGGATAAAAAGCAGAAATGTGCCAGGGAATTCCTTTATCAATATCAACAATAAATTGGGCAATTTCTCCCAGCTCATCATCTCCGTCATTGTATCCCGGGATAATCAGAGTAGTTATCTCAATCCAGATTCTCAGTTCATAGTATTGCTTAATCCTATCTAAGACCGGTTTTAATCTGGCACCACAAACCTTCCGGTAAAATGTATCGCTCATTGCTTTTAGGTCAATATTGGCTGCATCAAGATATGGAGCAATATGATTTAAAGCATCCAGACTGATATAACCATTGGTAACAAAAATATTTTTCAGTCCCACCTGACGGGCAAGCTGAGATATTTCAAGGGCTGTTTCGTAGTAGATGGTTGGTTCTGTATATGTATAGGAGATAGAAAGGCATCCACTCTCCTGAGCATGCTGTACTATTCTTTCAGGAGAGATAAATTCACCTCCTATCTTCTTATCACTACTCAGCTGAGAGATAGACCAGTTCTGACAATGCAAGCAACGAAAGTTACATCCCATAGCAGCAATGGAATAAGATTGAGAGCCAGGATAAAAATGAAACAAGGGTTTCTTTTCAATAGGGTCTATGTTTGCAGCAATTAATTTTCTATAGTTTAGAGTATTTAAAACACCTTCCTGGTTTTCTCAAACTCGACAGATACCTCTCTTGTCTGGCGAAATTACACAATAGTGGGAACAGAGTAAACATTGCACCTTATTATTCTCCAGCCTCTTATAAAACATTGCTTCCTGTACCATTAATATCACCTGCTATTCTAAATATTACTAAATTCCTATTGCCAAGCGCTGGGCTAAAAAGTGAGGAAGATGGGCTTTAATAATTTTTCTCTGAGCCCTTTCTATTGCATAATTTACCCGTTTAATATTTATAACCCCTTTTTCAGAATCAAACAAGACATAGCTGGCCTGAGGATTACCATCACGGGGCTGGCCGACACTACCACAATTAACAATATAACTATGCTTTTCATCTAAGACCAGGTCTGCTCCTGCTGTTGCTTCAAAATACTTTATTATCCTGTTATTACGGTGAAAGGTAAAAATTCCGGGGACATGGCTATGTCCGATAAAATATACTTTAAAATCAAATTTGTTAAAAATTCCCTCTGCAGTCTGTTCATCCAGAATGTATTCCCAAAGAGGCTGGCGGGGACTGCCATGTACACCCAGTATATCATTGGTAATATCAACTTTTTTTGGTAAACTGTGGATGTAGTGAAAGTCCTGTTCTCTAAGTTGCTTCATTGTCCATTCGAGAGATTGTTTGGCATAATCATTAAAATAGTATAGCTCTAATTCTCCGGTTATGGCACCTTCATGGTTTCCTTTTATACACAAGCAATCTATTTCCTTCATCTTTTCAAGACAATAAATAGGGTCAGCTCCATAGCCAATAATATCTCCCAGACAATAAAATTGCTCAACATTTGTCAACTTATTTAATACAGCCTCTAACGCTTCTCTATTGCTATGGATATCTGAGATAATTCCTATTTTCAAAACTGAATACCCCTAAATAAATAGTGATAAGCAATTAATAATTAGTTGTTTGTGAAATCCCAGGTTGTTGGTTATAAAGTTTATAGTTTTTGATATCTTTCATTTTTACTATAGATTAAAAACTATGAACGATATATTACGTTAAGTAAGAAAAGAATTGTTCCAGCAGAGGACCATGCCAGCCCTTACAGATAAGCTGATGATTGGCAATCGATTTTTCTAAAAAATCGTGGACAGGTATTTTTAAAGAAATTTTAAGTTGTGTTCGGCACATATCCGGGGAATTTAAATTATCAACTATTTCTCCTTCAGCCAGATAATATTTTTCCGCATTTCCATCCAGTTTAAATATAGTTACCGGACCTTTTTCTACCTTGCCTCTAACGGCAACTCCCATGCCTGATTCAAAATGGCTTTCCAGCTTATAGCTTTCACACATATTAAGTGGAATAGTGCAATGGGCAAAGGTTATTTCATTCTTTTCTTCATCAATACATACTGGGTTAGCTAAGAAAATTGGTTCATTGGTAAGATTATGTAGGAGTATCATAGAAATTAAGGATGGTACATCACCTTCACACCCAGCCATCAAACCTTCCTGATTCAATAAGGATAGAGCCAGGCATCCGGTGTTTTTATAGAAATCGAGCAATTCAAAACAGCGAACAGTGATGGCATTAAAATTATATTCTGCCATTAAATTTTTTAAACCCTGATATATTTGTAGTGATTGTGTCAGAATATTGCTGTCAAAGCCTTCAACAGAACCGATATCAACCCGAACTTCTTTACCTTTTGCCTCATCTATATGCCTTACCACCTCTTCTATAGGGATGTCATATATCCTCATTCCCAATCTTTTCCTGATGGCATTATAATCAGCTCCACTGGCGATGAGCCATTCAGATGGTTCACCCAATACTCCTATGCGGTATTGACGACATACTTTTTTTGTTTCCATTATTTTTTTAATAGACTTCAACCTTTGAGCAATCCTTACTTCCGAACCATGTAAAACTTCCACCTTTTCTCCCCTTCTCTGTAAATAGGATTTAATTTCCAGAGCTGCAGGTAAAGAATTAAATAAACAACTGACTAGAAGCAGATAAGGAGGAGAAAATTTTTGATAGATCCTTTTAAACTTTTCTTCAACACCGCCTGACTTAATAAAGATAACCGGTAAAATGCCACCTTTTTTTACCTCTGCAGGGCTAATTTGTGATAAATCTTCTCCAAGGTGTTTTTCGATCGAGGTTAAAAAGGGCTGCAAGGATGGGTCAATATTTCGTTTTTCCATCATTTCGGATATTAGATGATAACAACCAATCTTCAATGTTATTCACCTCTAATAAAATATTACATTTCTTGGAAGTTAAAAAGATATTTTTTAACCACCCATCACCGCAATAGCGGCGCCACCTCTCCCTATATGTACACTGAGAGCAGGAGAACCTTCTGAAATAAAGATTTCAGCCTCAGGAAAATGCTTCTTTATTCCCTGCTCATACCATTTCGCTAAATCAATATCCTCTATATGGGCAATAGCAAAATGGGGGTTCTTTTTACCTGATGCAAATTGACAGGCCAGTTCTAAAGTCTTATCCCATAAACGGCGTAGACCAACCACTTTGGCAGCTTCTTCAAATTCACCCTCCTGATTTAAAGAGATTATCGGTTTTAAGTGCATCAATGAGCCTAAAAACCCCTTTATTTTATCCAGACGTCCGCTTTTAATTAAATATTTCAAGGTTGGAATACTTACAAATAGCTTACTATGCTCTATATAATAATTTAATTTTTCCAGTAATTCATTTAACGTTATACCATTCTCAATCAGACGGGCAGCCTGTAATACAATCATTCCCAGACCAACCGTACTGGTCTTAGCATCAATAACTTGAATTTTATCATGATATTTATTTTGCTTACTGGCAGTGCAGGCAGCTTGAAAGGTACCGCTCAACTTTCCGGGAAGATGAATAGAAATTATGGCCTCATTATCTTCTCCCAGTTCCTGATATATATCTTCAAAATATTGATAGGGAGGTTGAGAGGTGCTTACCCGGTGTGCAGAGTTTTCCAAAAAATCCACCACTTCTTTAGTTGAAATATTTACCCGGTCTAAAAAACTTTGTTCATCAACCTGAACGGCAATAGGAACAATTTTAATACCATATTTTTCAATTAATTCTTGAGGTAAATCACAGGTTGAATCAGCTACCAGAGCAATCTTCTCTAATATAGTTTTTCTCTTAACCTTTTCTGTTTGCTCCCACATATCATCTATTTTGGTTTCTACGATAGTACCAAAGGAATCAAGCTCAGAAAAAATAGCTTCAGGGTGATCGGTGTGAATGTGTATTCTTAACTGTTCTTCTGAACCGGCTACTACCTGAGAATCACCCATGTTAGTTAATTTTTCTCTGATAAGATTTCTATCTAAATCTACTCCCTCAAGTAAACATTCAGTACAATAACGGAATTTGGATTTTTCCAGGGACTGAAAAAAAGACTGTCTTTGTGAATTAATCTGTATTCCTTTGGACTCCTGTTTCATTACCCTTAATCTGCCAAATTCTATAAAATCAACAATTCCTTCCAGCAAATTAACAAACCCTTCTGCCCCGGCATCAACAACACCTGCTTGCTTTAAGATAGCCAGTTTTTCAGGGGTCTCTAATAATGATTTTTTTGCTCTTGCCAGGGAGTTTTTGAACAATTCTACAAAATCAGGTGTTTTATGTGCCAGCTTATTTATATGGTTAGCCCAGTCCTTCATTACAGTAACGATGGTTCCTTCACAGGGTTCAGCAATAGCCATATTGGCCTGCTCTGC
>Ga0116143_10004779_pt1 | contig 12683 bp, 12 predicted proteins | sample AD_UKC034_MetaG_FD_89745 | JGI IMG/M metagenome (GOLD analysis project Ga0116143, IMG submission 89745) | Active sludge microbial communities of municipal wastewater-treating anaerobic digesters from USA - AD_UKC034_MetaG | ecosystem: Engineered > Bioreactor > Anaerobic > Digestate | place: USA...
CAGGTTCAGGATGTCCTTGTTCTCCTTGTAGGTCTGAAGCTCATCCTCGTGCTGCTCCAGGATAACGGTAACCTCTCCGAGCTGTTTGTCTATGTAGTTGAGCGTGTTCTCGTTGATGTCGAATTCGCTCTGCAATGTGTAACGGATGTACTCGTATGACAGCGTATCCAGGAACATCTTCGCACGCGTGCCGACCTCATCCTCCACGGTCACATCCAGGATCGTGGTGAATTCCTGATTCTCCACCTTCATTCGGCCTTTGTACCGTTTGACCAAGCCTCCTCGCTCGTGCTTGATGAACTGGTAATCCGTGCCAGCAGTCCGCTCCAATGCCGCACCATCGAAGAACGGTGAGCGCTGAACGCGCAGGACGAACTGGTTGGCAGGGTCCCTGACCTCCTCATCGAAGCGGAAGACCAACTTCTCCAACTTCCCGTTCCGGTCGTAGCTGATCTCGTACTTGGTGCTGTCGAGCACCTGGAGGTCGATGGGCCGGTCGTACAGCTTCGCATCGTAGATGTCCATGTGTACCTTGAACGGCAACGCCCCGTAGACCTGGGTGGTCTTGAAACGCCCGACGATGAAGTAGGACACATCGAAGTCCAGCTTTGACAGGGCCGCGTCGATCAGGTCATAGGAGGTCAGGACCCGCTTCTGGTTGACGATATCGCTGTACGACTGGACATAGCCAAGGCTCTTGTACACCTGGTTCTGGTAGTCGTACACCTCATTATCCTTCAGCAGGATCTGGGTGGTGGCCCCATAGATATCCGGCAGTTTATAACTGTACAAGTAGGACAACACCCCCGATAGAAGGAGGGCCACGACCACGAAATACCAGTTCTTGGACGCGATCCGGAGGAAGTACCGGAGGTCCTTGGCATCAATGATACTCCCGCGCTGCTGGGGTTTGGTCGCTGCCATTCGCCTGTTCGACAACCCTTCGGCGGGTGATGCGGGGGGCGGACCCTGTCGCTTTTCCGGAAGGGTCGCAAATATAGCTCCCCCTGCCAGTGGGACCACGGATCCCCGTGACGCAAGATCGATACTGGACAGGCTGGGGATGAAATGGTAGGTTTGTCTATCTTTGACCGCTTTCGTTATCGCGCATGAAGAACTCGCTCCGCTTTGTCCTCCTGACCACTGCGATGATCCTGCCTTTCGCCGGTGTCGTGATGGCACAGGGGGTAGGCGGCCAGCCCCCATGCTGGCCTCCGCCCTGCATTCCCATTGATGGAGGTGTGAGCCTGTTGATCGCCGCCGGCACCCTGCTCGGAGGCAAGAAAGCCCTGGACCTGCGTCGTAGCCACAAGCGTTCCGCTTGATGCCCAGGCCGTTCACCACACGGGTGGTGATGGCCGACCCGGTTCTGCGCTTCCTGCTGGCCGGGGTCCTGCTCTACACCATCTGGCATTTCGCCTATGAATTCCTGATCCATCCGAACGGGGTGCTGGACCTCGCGGTGATCGATTCCTTGGTCTGGCTGGCCGGCGGCTTGCTGCGCCTGGCTGGTTATGATCTGTTGCCGGATCCAGGGTTCGACTCCAATCGCTACCTCGGCATCCAAGGTGGCAGCCATCTCTGGATCGGTGACCCCTGCAACGGGGTCAGTTTGTTCGCGGTCTTCCTGATATTCCTGTTGGCCTATCCCGGACCACTGAAGGACAAGCTCTGGTTCGCTCCCATGGGCATCCTGAGCATCCACCTCATCAATGCGATCCGTGTGGCGGTGCTCTGTGTGGTCGCAGCCATCGACTACGACTACTTCAACTTCAACCACGACTACACCTTCTACGTGGTGGTCTATGGCTGGGTCTTCCTCTTGTGGTACATCTGGGTGAAGCGCTTCGCGCGGACCACCCCGCAGCCCGACCCATGAACCGTTCTGCCGGCATCGCATTGGTGCTCATCCTGGCCGTCATGCTCGGAGCCGTCAGGGAGTTCTTCTTCCTCAACCTCAATTACGCGATCGATCATCTGGCCAACCACCGGGCGTACTCCTATGCGCACAGTGCGTTCCAGGCCATGGTGGACGGGATGACGCTTCAGCAACTGGTCCTCGTGAAATGGGTTGCCGCCGGCCTCTTCATCCTGGCCATGCTGGGGATCACCATCCGAATGGCGCGCCTGCTGTTCTACGACCACCGCTACCGTTCGCCCATCATCCTGCTCACCGTACTAATTGCCGTCCTCGCTCTCCTGCTCCACTTCGCCGGCAGCTGGCACCCGGCCTTCGACCTGGTCTCGGTCAAACTGTTGCACCTGCTGCAATACCCTGGCATCCTGCTTTTCCTGTGGATCGCATCCATGCTCCGCAGGTCATCGGCCGTTGCTTGATGGCGCCGGTTACCTTTGGCTCCCACCGATGGAACGCGACAACTCGATCTTCGACCTGATCGGCCAGGAGAAATGGCGACAGACCAAGGGACTTGAACTCATCGCCAGCGAGAACTACGTGAGCGAACAGGTCCTGGAGGCCATGGGTTCGGTCCTGACGAACAAATATGCGGAAGGGCTGCCCGGCAAACGCTACTATGGCGGGTGCGGGATCGTGGACCAGGTGGAGAACCTCGCCATCGACCGGGTGAAGAAGCTGTTCGGCGCGGCCTGGGCCAATGTGCAGCCCCACAGTGGCGCGCAGGCGAACGCGGCCGTGATGCTCGGCTGCCTGAAACCGGGCGATACGATCCTCGGATTCGACCTGAGCCATGGAGGGCACCTGACGCACGGCAGTCCGGTGAACTTCAGCGGCAAACTCTACCGGGCCACCTTCTACGGGGTGCGCGAAGAGACCGGGCAGGTCCACCTGGAGGATGTTCGTGCAAAGGCGCTCGCGGAGAAGCCGAAGCTGATCATCTGCGGCGCCAGCGCCTACAGTCGTGATTGGGACTTCGCCGGATTCCGGGCCATCGCTGATGAGGTGGGTGCGCTGCTGCTGGCGGACATCAGTCATCCGGCAGGACTCATCGCTGCGAGGTTGCTGAACGACCCGCTGCCCCATTGCCATGTGGTGACGACCACGACCCACAAGACCCTGCGCGGCCCGCGCGGTGGCCTGATCATGATGGGCAACGACTTCCCGAACCCCTTCGGTCTGAAGACCCCGAAAGGCGAAACGCGAATGATGAGCGCGGTCCTCGATGGAGCGGTCTTCCCCGGTACCCAGGGTGGTCCGCTCGAGCATGTGATCGCCGCCAAAGCGGTGGCCTTCGGCGAGGCCCTGACACCTGGTTTCGTCACCTACGGCCGTCAGGTCATCGCGAACGCCCAGGTGATCGCGAAAGGCCTGGTCGATCTGGGATACAAGGTGATCAGCGATGGAACGGACAACCACAGCATGCTGATCGACCTGCGGAACAAGGGCGTGACCGGCAAGGAGGCCGAGGCAGCGCTCGGAGCGGTGGACATCACCGTGAACAAGAACATGGTGCCCTTCGACACACAGAGCCCCTTTGTGACGAGCGGGATCCGGCTGGGCACTCCGGCCATCACGACGCGCGGCCTGAAGGAGGTGGAATGTGCTCAGATCGTACAGCTGATCGATGCGGCCATCGCGCACCGCGAGAAGCCGGCTGAACTGGACCGGATACGGTTCCAGGTCGATGGCATGATGCGCCTACGACCGCTCTTCGCCCGCTGATATCAAGGCTTCTGCAGGACCAGCGCGTACCCGAACGGGAAATCGTTCGCCGTGCGTCGGGAGAGCTTCGCGCCAAGACCACCGCGTACGAACCAACCGGTGAAGGCCTGTGCGAACCTGGCCATCGGTCTCCCGACCAGGGGCACGCCACGGACCGTTTTCGAGAAGAGATCCGTCATGATCTCCGGCACACCGCCGATGCTCTCCAGTTCGAGCACGGTAAAGCCGGCATCCTCCGTCATGGCACGCAAGGCGTATTGCGTGTATCGATAGTAGTCGAAGGGCTGTTCATGCAGACCGTAGTAGTACGGCACGTTCATGATCACCCGTCCACCCGGCGCCAGGATGCGGTACATCTCGCGGATCAGCTCTTCCGGACGACGGATATGCTCGAGCACATCGGATAGAACGATGGTATCGAACGAAGCGTCGGGATAGGCGATGGGCTGATTGAGATCCTGCTCCTGATCCAGGTAGGGGTTCTGGTGAAGGCTATTTCCCCAATCCACACAGGTGACCGTCTCCACATGTTCCTTATAGGTCGCGTAAAGGGGCACATGGCCACAACCCAGATCGATCAAACGCCCTTGCGCGTACTGGGGTAGCGCCCGTTGGTAGAAGCGGCCGATCAGGTCCACCATCACCCGTGAGGCGATGCCCACGGCCTTCGGGTCGCGGGATCCGATCAAGCGACCCTTCCGCAGCACGAACTTGCTGGGCTTCCACTGGTCCACGTTGCGCATGGCCCGCGAAGTAACGGGCTTTCCCTCAAGCGGGCGCGGAAGCGGACCCGACCCGCTCATCGCGCCTGGACCAGGCGGGATAGACCACCAGGAAGGCCAGGCCCATGTCCAGGATCCCGAAGGTCAGGCCCGTGCCGAGGTGGAACACCACGCCCATCAGCATCCACCAACCCCGTGTCCGCTTCCACCAGACCGCGATCGGAAAGGTGAGTTGGAAAAGCAGCACAGCGTAGTTCATGAACACGGCCAGCAGGGGTACCGTGGCAAGCCAGGAGGGCCCGTACGCCCCGTCGGTCGCAACGATGGCCATGGCATCACCTGCAAGCCAGTGCACGCCCGTCAACTTCTGGATACCCGTGACCGCATAGGCCGCCAACAGTTGAAGGCGGATGATCCAGAATGCCGACAGGTGCAGCACATGCTTCGCGCCTACCCGAGCTTGGGTTTCCGGCTCCTTCCCTGGAAGGAGGATCATCCAGAACAACACGTTCGCGATAAGCTGATGACCGCCGGTGGACGTGAGCCAGGCGAAGTTCACCAAACTGCTGAACAGCACCCACTGGACGAGGGTGAGGTACCAGCGTGCCGGGAGCAGGGCGCCGTGCAGGGCGATCGCCATCACCAGCACCACCGCGATGATGGCGCCCTGTGGAGGCAGCCAGGAGCCGAACGCATGGGTGAGCATCGCCGCGACGCCCGGTGGAGCCGGCAGTTGGGGGACGGCCGGATGTACCCAGATCCACTCCGCAGCGGGCAGGCTGGACAGCAGGTAGCCGAAGATCCACGCGTTCACGGCGCGCTGGAGCCAACGGACGGCGTGCCAAGGGAGCTTCACGGAAGCGGCGGATCAAGAAGGGTGAAGGTCACCGCACGATGAGCGGGTTCTTGGGCATCCACCACACAACGCTCCACCAACCGGAAGCGCAGGTCCGGAACATCGCGACCGATGTCACGCACGAGCCCACGCAAGCTGCCCGCCAGGATCGGATCCAACGAACCGCCCGAACGCAGACCATCGGACACCATCTGGGCAAGCGGACGGGACATGCGCCTTAGCAGATAGGGTCGATCCTCCGGGATCAATGGTCGCCAGGTCCCATCCGGAAGACCAACCTCCAGTTCACGATCACATGGCGACGGGTCCGGTGCGAAGAGGTTCCAACGCTGGTGGAACCACGGCCGCACATAGTGCTGGCTCCAGGCGTGCAGGCGTTCAGGCACCCAGCCTACCGGGAGCGTATAGGAGAGCACGACCGTCAGGTGCACAGCGATGACGATGGGAACGACCGATCGGAGCAATCGTGACTTCATCCGATCATGAGTGATATGAACAGGTTTCGACCCATACGCCCCCGCACGAAGGTGATGAAAACGACGAATAGGTTGATCTAGTCTGATCGTGACCGGACGTGCTTCAGCCGGGCCTATGACATCGTTCTATCCTGGTTCCAGACCGACGCCGATGTCCCGCCTTGAACGGCCCGTTCTTCGCACCTTTGCCAAGTTTGGAAAAGACCGCCTCTTCGCCTGGACGTGCAAACCTCGGCCATCTGCCGTACCTGGACGGTCTACGAGGCGTAGCGATCCTAGCCGTCCTGTGCTTCCATTGCCTACACCCAGCATTCGGGTTCGACCAACTCCCTTGGGCCGGGCAAAATCGCGATTGGGGACACTCTTTGGAATTCCTGTTGATATATCCTTTCTCCCTGGGCTATCTCGGCGTGGCCATATTCTTCGTCATCAGTGGTTATTGCATTCACCTGAGCCACATGCGCAATTCACGGGATGGCTGGACGGTTTTTTTCATACGACGCTGGTTCCGGATCTATCCAGCGTACTTGTTCGCGATCGCTCTGTTCATGTTCATCCCTCCCTGGGGTGGACCTTGGATGAACTTCGATCGCCTGACCCAGCTTTCTGCCAATCTGTTGGCAGTCCAAAATCTATGGAAAGACCTGCGCTTCGGGATCAATCCATCATTCTGGAGCATCGCCGCAGAGATCCAGTTGTATCTCATTTATCCACTTCTCCTAGCACTTGTTCGGCGCACCGGATGGAGAAGAGCTCTGTTCCTTGCCGCTTCCTTGGAATTGCTCCTCCGCTTGATGCCATTCTTCCTTGCGCGAGCAGGTCTCCCCAACCTACCCTTCGCGTTGCGATCGACCCCATTCACTTATTGGGCCAGTTGGTCCATCGGTGCGTACCTGGCCGAGATGCATATGCAACAGAAGGTCCCCATGTTCACCGTGATACGATTCGACCTGGTTCTGTTCCTCACCATCCTATCGGCTCAGTTCAAGCCCACCCAATCGTTGACATTCCCGTTATGCGCTTTGGCCACGGCATTGGCCATGGAACGCCTCCACCAAGGCCAGTGGAAAGTCGCCTCGGAGGGATGGTCCCATTGGCTCTGGACGCATCTTGCCAAGGTCGGTGTGGTCAGCTACAGCTTCTACCTCTTCCACCAACCGATCCTGAGCAAGGTGGGGAAAGGCCTGCGGGATACACTTCCTCCACTGGCCATCGTTGGCTGTCTGCTGCTACTCTACCCCCTCATCCTGCTTGTGGCAAGGCTCGGTCATCGTTACCTGGAGCTGCCATCCATCGCCCTCGGTAAGAAGGCGATCAACCACCTGCGAGCCCGAAGAAGCATCGGTTGATCAGAGTGCGGGAAAAGCTGGACCACTCTTCCCGCCCATGTTCCCACCTTTGCGAGCCATGGCCCAGAACCCCAACGACCCTTCCCTCCGCTCCTGGATACCTGTACCAGGTAACAGCGACTTCCCCATCCAGAACCTCCCGCTGGGTATCGCCGCCTGGAATGGCGAAGCACCCGTGCCTTGCACGCGGATCGGTAACACCGTGGTCGACCTCAGCATCCTCGCCGATTCCGCGATGCTCGATGGGCTCGGCATCCCGCGCGAGGCCTTTCTGGCGCCGCAGCTGAACGCCATCATGGCCCATGGCAAGCCGGCCGTAAGCGCCTTGCGCCAGCGATTGAGTGAACTGCTGCGTGCCGACAACGTGAGCTTCCGCGACGACAACACGCTGCGGGAGGATGCGCTCCTTCCCATCGACCAGGTGGTGATGCACCTGCCCGTACAGGTGGGTGATTACACCGACTTCTACAGCAGTCGTCAGCATGCCTACAACGTGGGGGTGATGTTCCGCGATCCCGCCAACGCCCTGCTCCCGAACTGGCTGCACCTCCCCGTGGGCTACCACGGCCGCAGCAGCAGCATCGTGGTGAGCGGCACACCCATCCATCGGCCCATGGGCCAGTACAAGCCCGCGCCCGACGCAGCGCCGGTGTTCGGCGCTTCGCGCCAGCTCGACTTCGAACTCGAGGTGGCCTTCATCACCTTCGATGGCAAGCCGCTCGGCCAGCGCATCGGAACGGCGGAAGCCGAGGACCACATCCTCGGCCTCGTGCTCTTCAACGACTGGAGCGCGCGCGACATCCAAGCCTGGGAATACGTTCCATTGGGTCCCTTCCTCGGCAAGAACTTCGGCAGCAGCATGAGCCCCTGGGTGGTGCTGCTGGATGCCCTCGAGCCTTTCCGGGTGACCTCTCCTCAACAGGACCCCAAGGTCCTTCCCTATCTCGAGCAGGGAGCGAAGCACCACTTCGATATCGGTCTTGAGGTGAGCATCACGCCCAGCGGTGGTGAGGAGAGCGTGATCAGCCGCAGCAATCTCAAATACCTCTACTGGAGCATGGCCCAGCAGCTCGCCCACCATACGGTGAACGGTTGCAACATCCGGGCGGGCGATGTGATGGCCAGCGGCACCATCAGCGGTGAGGATCCCGGCAGTTTCGGCAGCATGCTGGAGTTGAGCTGGAAGGGCAGCAAGCCTGTCCAGCTGAAGGATGGGGGCCAGCGCACCTTCATCGAGGACGGGGATACGGTCACGATCAGGGGCCATGCGCAAGCGGATGGTGTACGGATCGGATTCGGCGAGGTGCGTGGCGAAGTGCTGCCCGTCGTTCCCTTCGCCTGATCGCAGGCCCTAACTTTCGACGGATGACCGACCCGAAGAGCACGAAGGAGGCCAGGGAGATCCAGAAGGTCCAGATCGATCCACTGAAGGAACGGGCCGAGATCCTACGCCGGTATCGCGGGTTGTTGCGTTCCATCCGCGGTGAGCGATCCGCCGAGGACAACCGGATGATCCGGAAGGCCTTCAACATCGCGGTCGAAGCGCACAAGGACCAGCGGCGCAAGAGCGGTGAGCCCTACATCTACCACCCCATCGCGGTGGCGCGGATCTGCGCGGAGGAGATCGGCCTGGGCACCACGAGCGTGGTGGCCGCCCTGATGCACGACACGGTGGAGGACACCGATCTCACCCTGGACGATGTGCGGGACCTCTTCGGCCCCACCGTGGCCACGATCATCGATGGGCTCACGAAGATCAGCGGCATGCAGTTCGGTACGGACAGCATCCAGGCCGAGAACTTCCGCAAAGTGCTGATGACGCTCGCCCAGGACGTGCGGGTGATCCTCGTGAAGCTCGCGGACCGCCTGCATAACATGCGCACGTTGGAGAGCATGGCGCGCGACAAGCAGTTGAAGATCGCCAGCGAAACGCTCTTCCTGTACGCCCCGCTCGCGCATCGTCTCGGCCTGTACAACATCAAGAGCGAGCTGGAGGACCTCGCGCTGAAGTTCAAGGAACCTCAGATCTACGCTGACATCAGCCAACGCCTGAAGAAGGGCGAGGCCGTGCGCCGCCGTTTCATCAGCCGCTTCATCCTGCCCATCCGGGAGGCGATGGACAAGGAGGGTTTCAACTACGTGATCAAGGGCCGGCCCAAGAGCGTGCACAGCATCTACAACAAGATGCTGAAGAAGAACGTGTCCTTCGAGGAGGTGTACGATGTCTTCGCGATCCGCATCATCATCGACACCCGACCCGAACTGGAGAAGGCCGACTGCTGGAAGGTGTACAGCATCGTGACCGACTACTACCAGCCGAACCCCGACCGGCTGCGCGACTGGATCAGCACCCCGAAGGCCAACGGCTACGAGAGCCTGCAGACCACGGTGATGAGCCCGGGTGGACGATGGGTGGAGGTGCAGATCCGTAGTCAGCGCATGGACGAGATCGCCGAAATGGGCCTGGCCGCCCACTACCGGTACAAGGATGAGCAGGAGCACACCAGCGCATTGGACAACTGGCTCAACCGGATCCGCGAGATGCTCGACGACACCGGCGGCAACGCGGTGGACTTCGTCCGCGACTTCAAGCTGGACCTCTTCAGCGACGAGATCGTCGTCTTCACCCCGAACGGTGAGATGCGCAACCTACCCGCCGGCGCCACCGCACTGGACTTCGCCTTCGAGATCCACACGCAGATCGGCCGCCAATGCATCGGCGCCAAGGTGAACCACAAGCTCGTTCCCCTGAGCCAGCCCCTGAAGAGCGGCGACCAGATCGAGATCATCACCAGCAAGAAGCAGCAGCCCAAGGAGGACTGGCTGACCTATGCCGTCACCGCGAAGGCCAAGCATCGCATCAAACAGGCCCTCCGCGAGCAGAAACGGAAGCTGGCCGTGGTGGGTCGGGAGGCCGTGCAGCGCCAATTGCGGACCTGGGGCGCCAAGGTGGACGCTGGGAACGTGAACGCGTTGGTGGAACACTTCGCACGAAAGGACGCCACCGACCTGTACTACCAAGTGGCACGCGGCAAGCACCAGCTGGAGAAGATCACCGGCATGCACGTCAAGTCCGGTCGCCTGACCCTGCCCAAGGTGGTCCGCACCGAGGAGGAACGCTCGCTCGAGGAAGTGGTCGCCGATATCCGCGGCGGTGACAAGAACGCCGCCCTCGTGCTGGGCGACGACCTGAAGCGCATCGACTACCAGCTCTCCTCCTGCTGCAATCCGATCGCCGGGGATGATGTGTTCGGCTTCATCAGCCCGGATGACGGTATCAAGATCCACCGGGTGAACTGCCCGAACGCGGTGCAACTGATGAGCAACTTCGCCTATCGCATCGTGAAAGCCCGCTGGAAGGGCAAGGACACCGTGGAGTTCCTGGCCGGCATCCGGTTCAGCGGCATCGATGAGGTCGGTCTGGTGAACAAGATCACCAACATCATCAGCCACGAGCACAACGTGAACATGCGTGCCATCAGCTTCGAGAGCAACGATGGCATCTTCTCCGGCAAGGTGATGGCCTTCGTGCATGACACGGACCACCTCAATTCGCTCATGGACAAGCTGCGCCGGGTGCGCGGGGTGCGCAGCGTGGAGCGCGTGGACCACTGACCGACCCGCCCGCAACACGACACCGGGAGGACCAGCTGTTCCGGAGCGGCGCGTGCGCTATGGCCCGGTCCACGATCCGATACGTGTCACTTACCTTTGCCACCATGGTGGCGGTAGACCAACAGGCAAGCGTGCATCGCATCTTCAGCGAGTACCTTGAGCGGCATGGGCACCGGAAAACACCGGAGCGGTTCGCGATCCTGAGCGAAGTGTACGCGCACGATGGTCATTTCGACATCGAACGGCTCTACGGGCGCATGAAGCTGAAGAAATACCGTGTGAGCCGCGCCACCCTCTACAATACCATGGACCTGTTGCTGGACTGTGAGCTGGTGCGCCGCCACCACTTCAATGGCACGCACTCCCAGTTCGAACGCTCCCACGCCAACCGCCAGCATGACCACCTGATCTGCTCCGTCTGTGGCCAGGTGCAGGAGTTCTGTGATCCACGCATCCAGCAGATCAGGAACACGGCCAGCGAAGTGATGGGCTTTGAAGTCCGCTACCATACCCTGCAGATCCATGGGACCTGCGCCAGTTGCCTCGAAAAACGTCAATGACCATGACCGTGACCGACCGCCCGATGTTCGACCTTGCCGTCTCCGATGAACGCAACTGCAAGGTGTTCCACCTCAAGGGCCGCCTGATGGACCAACAACAGGCCGACAGGCTCATGAGCACCCTGGACAACGAGCTCAACGGAGGTCACAAGACCGTGGTACTGGACATGAGCGAACTGCAGTACATGAACAGTACCGGATTGAACATCCTCATCAATGTGCTCACGCGCACTCGGAACGCAGGTGGCGATACGTTGATATCCGGCGTGTCCAACAGCGTGCGTCAACTCTTCCTCGTGACCAAGCTCGACACCGTGTTCACCCTCACGGCGACGGTGGACGAGGCCGTGGCCAAACTGAGCGCATGAGCTCCCCGCGCATGGATGTGCTCCTCGGGGCCCAATGGGGTGATGAGGGTAAAGGGAAGGTCGTGGACGTCCTTGCACCGGACTACGACATCATCGCACGCTTCCAGGGTGGGCCGAACGCCGGGCACACCTTGATCTTCGATGGACGCAAGTTCGTCCTTCATACGATCCCCAGCGGTGTGTTCCGCGAAGGGACCATCAACCTGGTGGGCAATGGCGTGGTCATCGACCCCGTGACCCTGGTGAAGGAGATCCATGGCTTGGAAGCGGCCGGTGTGGATGTGCGAAGGAACCTGCTCATCTCAAGACGTGCTCATCTGATCCTTCCCACCCATCGCGCCCTCGACGCCGCGAGCGAAGCGGAGAAAGGAAGCGGGCGGATCGGAAGCACCTTGAAAGGGATCGGGCCCACCTATATGGACAAGACGGGGCGCAATGGCCTGCGGGTCGGTGACCTCGAACTTCCGGATCGCATGGACCGCTTCCGTGCGCTCACCAGCAAACACCAGCGTCTCCTCGCCTTGAACGACAGACCCGGTGCATCCGAAGAAGCTGCGGAGGAATGGCTCGGTGCCGTGGAGGTGCTCCGTTCGCTCCAATTGGTGGACAGTGAACATTACCTGGACCAGGCCCTGCGCAATGGGAAACGCGTCCTGGCGGAAGGTGCGCAAGGAACCCTGCTCGACATCGATTTCGGCACCTACCCCTTCGTCACCAGCAGCAACACGATCTCTGCCGGCGCCTGCACCGGCCTCGGCATCGCACCGAACCGTATCGGCCGGGTCGTGGGGATCTTCAAGGCCTACTGCACCCGTGTGGGCAGCGGCCCCTTCCCCACCGAACTGCATGATGATACGGGAGAGCGCATCCGGCAGGTGGGCCACGAGTTCGGCAGTACCACGGGTCGTGCAAGACGTTGCGGCTGGCTGGACCTGCCCGCGCTCCATTACGCGGTGATGATCAACGGCGTGACGGAACTGGCCATGATGAAAGCCGACGTGCTCAGCGACATGTCCGACCTGCGCATCTGCACCGGGTACAAGGTGAACGGCCAGGTCACGGACCGCATGCCGTACGACATCACGGGGACCATTAAA
>Ga0116143_10004780_pt1 | contig 12683 bp, 7 predicted proteins | sample AD_UKC034_MetaG_FD_89745 | JGI IMG/M metagenome (GOLD analysis project Ga0116143, IMG submission 89745) | Active sludge microbial communities of municipal wastewater-treating anaerobic digesters from USA - AD_UKC034_MetaG | ecosystem: Engineered > Bioreactor > Anaerobic > Digestate | place: USA...
CGGGTCTATGCGGGGGCCTTGCTGGAGATAGGCAAGGAAAACAAGGTGCTGCAGCAGATCGAGGAGGAGCTCGGCGCGTTTAAGCAGATTCTGCGTGAAGATGCCGACTTCAGACTCTATTGCAAAACACCCGGGATATCCAATGATTCCAAGAAAATCCTTATCGACAAGGTGTTCCAGGGTAAGTTTTCGGACGTTATCGTGAACTTCCTAAAGGTACTTGTCGATAACGGCAGGTTCACGGATCTCGATTCCATACACGATACTTTCCTCGAAATGCTCGATGTCGAGAATTCCAGGCTCCGGGTCACCATCACTGGGAGCGCCAAGCTGGAAGACTCGATATTGGCAAACGTCAAATCCGCACTGGCCAAAAAGTTCAACAAGGAAATCATAATTGAAGAGAAGGTGGATGCGTCGATCCTCGGCGGAGTGATAATCAGGGTCGGCGACGTGATCATAGACGGATCTTTGGTGAAAGACCTTAACAATATACGGAGAAACTTATTATCCAGTAAAGTCAGGAGTGAAGCGGCTTATGAAGATTAAAACTGAAGAAATAAAGTCAATCATCAAGAAGGAAATCACCGGCTACAAGGCGGAGCTTGATGTCAGCGAAGTAGGCACCGTCATCCAGGTCGGTGACGGTATCGCCATGATCTACGGCCTCGCGAACGCGATGGCCGGGGAAATGCTCGAGTTCCAGAATGGGATTCAGGGCCTGGTGTTCAACCTCAACGAGGATTCAATCGGTGCCGTTATCCTCGGCGATTACCTTGAGATCCAGGAGGGTTTCACGGTAAAGAGACTGAACCGGGTTCTCGCCGTTCCCGCCGGGGAAGAGGTTTTAGGCCGCGTGGTGAACCCCCTCGGTATGCCGCTGGACAACAAAGGGCCCATCAGCACCAGCAAGATGCGTCCGGTTGAATTTATGGCTCCCGGTATTGCCGACAGGCAGCCGGTTAAGGAGCCGCTCCAGACCGGTATCAAGGCCATCGACTCCATGATCCCCATTGGCAGGGGCCAGCGCGAGCTGATCATCGGCGACCGCAAAACGGGAAAAACTGCTATCGCCATCGACGCCATCATAAACCAGAAGGGGAAGGACGTCATTTGCGTGTACGTCGCCATAGGCCAGAAGGCTTCGACGGTTGCCGCGGTGGTCGAGAAGCTTGAGCAGGAAGGCGCGATGGGGTATACCATCGTTGTCAATGCCAGCGCCTCCGACCCGGCGCCGATGCAGTACATCGCCCCATACGCCGGCACCGCCATGGCGGAATACTTCATGTATGAAAAGGGCCGTCACACCCTCTGCGTGTACGACGACCTTTCCAAACAGGCCAACGCGTACAGGCAGCTCTCTCTGCTCCTCCGGAGGCCCCCGGGACGTGAAGCGTATCCCGGCGACATTTTCTACTGCCATTCACGCCTTCTCGAAAGGTCCGCGAAGCTTTCCGACGAGCTCGGAGGCGGTTCGCTTACGGCATTGCCCGTCATCGAGACGCAGGAAGGTGAGGTTTCGGCGTACATCCCGACGAACGTCATCTCCATTACCGACGGTCAGATTTACCTGCAGCCCGGCCTCTTCGCTTCCGGTATCCGTCCGGCCGTCGACGTGGGTATTTCCGTGTCGCGCGTGGGAGGCAATGCCCAGACCAAGGCGATGAAGAAGTACGCGGGTTCCCTCCGTCTCGACCTTGCGCAGTTCCGCGAACTGGAGGCTTTTGCCCAGCTGGGAACGGAACTCGACGCCGCGACCCAGGCCCAGCTTGAGCGGGGCAAGAGGCTTGTCGAGATCCTCAAACAAAAGCAGTACGTGCCCATGTCGGTATCGGATCAGGTTATGATGATCTTCGCTGGTACACAGGGCTATCTTGACAAGGTTCCCGTCGAGAAGGTGAAGGATTTCGAAACGCAGTTTCTGAAGCATGTCAACGAGCAGCATTCGGAGCTTCTTGACGATATCCAGAAGTCCGGCCAGCTTACCAATCTTGAGAAGGCTCAGAAGGTCTGCGCGGATTTCGCGGAGAATTACAGGTCCAAGCTGTAAAAGAAGGATACACGGGCAGGTAGAAGCGCATACTACTAGTGGAACAGGGAACGAACCGTGGCAACGCAACGTGAAATAAAGAAACGTATCAACTCCGTGGCAAGCACCAAGAAGATTACCAAGACCATGGAGATGGTATCGACCTCGAAAATGAAGAAGATGCAGGACCGGCTGCTCAAGACACAGCCCTACTCATCGAAGATCGACAGGATGATAGCCCACATCAGGGATACGGCAGTCGAGGACGTCTACGATCCGCTGCTCCTTGAAAGGCCCAATCCCAACAGGATAGTCCTCCTGTCCGTAACCGGCAACAGGGGACTCTGCGGCGGTTTCAACACGAACCTGCTCGATGAAACCATGAAGTTCAAGCAGAAGCTGACCATCGAAGAAGGGCGTGAAGTGCTGTTGTACGTCTTCGGCAAGAAGGGAATCAACTACTTCAAGTTCATCAAGGAGCCCCTCTACAAGGCGCTCCCGAACCCGGAAGACAAGATTACATTCCCGGATGCCATGAAGCTCGGCGATGAGCTTATCAACCTCTTCGTATCGGGGGAGGTAGACGAGGTCCATCTGGCGTACACGAAGATCGTATCATCGTCGTCACAGAAGCCCGCTATCATGAGGCTCCTTCCCATCACCACCGAGGATTCGGACGTGGTGGACAAGGCCGCGGAATTCAAGCTTGATTACATCTTCGAGCCCAATCCGTACAAGGTGCTCTCTTCGCTTCTCCCGCTCTACGTGAAGGTGAAGCTCTACACCTGCATACTTGAATCTGGTTTTTCCGAACAGTTCGCGCGCAGGGTCGCAATGAAGAACGCGACCGACGCGGCGACCGACATGGTCCGCGAACTCACAATACGGTACAACAGGGCGCGTCAGGCCAAGATTACCAATGAAATCGCTGAGATTGTTGGTGGTGCGGCAGCACTCATGTAGAATGACGTCCTGGGAATATAGCAAGTTATCTCTAAGTTTGTAAGGGGTATATTATGAGTAAGAATACTGGCAAGGTCGTACAGGTTATCGGATCCACGCTTGACGCCGAGTTTCCGGAAGGAAATCTGCCTGAGATTTATAACGCTCTCAACCTCGAAACCGAGGTCATGGGACAGAAAATCAAGATAGTGTGCGAAGTGCAGCAGCACCTTGGCGGAAACAGGGTGCGCGCGGTTGCGCTCGCCTCGACCGACGGCATCCGCCGCGGTACTGACATCGTTGATACCGGCGCTCCCATCTCGGTGCCCGTGGGCGAAGAAACCCTGGGAAGGATTTTCAATCTCCTGGGCGAGCCCGTGGACAAGAAGGGCCCGGTCACTGCGAAGGAGAAGCGTCCCATCCACCAGGATCCACCGAAATTCGACCAGCTTGTACCGAAGGCCGAGATTTTCGAAACCGGCATCAAGGTTATCGACCTCCTGGCCCCCTACATCAAGGGCGGAAAAACGGGTCTCTTCGGCGGCGCGGGCGTGGGCAAAACCGTCGTCATCATGGAGCTCATCAACAACGTGGCGCAGCAGCACGGCGGATTTTCCGTGTTCGCGGGCGTGGGCGAGAGGACCCGCGAGGGGAACGACCTCTGGCTCGAGATGAGGGAATCCGGCGTTATCAACAAGGCCTGCCTCGTGTACGGCCAGATGAACGAGCCCCCCGGAGCCCGTCTGAGGGTTGCCCTGAGCGCCCTGACGATGTGCGAGTACTTCCGTGACCTTTCCGGTAAGGACGTGCTTCTTTTCATCGACAACATTTTCCGGTTCTCCCAGGCCGGTTCCGAAGTGTCGGCCCTTCTCGGCCGTATGCCTTCCGCGGTGGGGTATCAGCCCACGCTGGCAACCGAGATGGGGCAGCTGCAGGAGCGGATTACCTCCACGAAGAACGGTTCCATCACGTCGGTGCAGGCGATCTACGTTCCCGCTGACGACCTTACCGACCCGGCGCCGGCAACGGCGTTCATCCACCTCGACGCGAATACGGTTCTTTCACGGCAGATCGCCGAGAAGGGGATTTACCCCGCGGTTGACCCCCTGGAGTCGTCGTCCAGGCTCCTCGCCCCGGAACTCGTGGGTCAGGATCATTACGACGTGGCCATGGACGTGAAAAGGATACTCCAGCGTTACAAGGACCTCCAGGACATCATCGCCATCCTCGGCATGGAAGAGCTTTCAGAAGAGGACAAGCTCCTCGTCCAGAGGGCGCGCAAGATCGAGCGATTCCTTTCGCAGCCCTTCTTCGTCGCGGAGCAGTTCACCGGTTTCCAGGGCAAGTACGTGAAGCTTGACGAGACCATAAGGAGCTTCAAGGGTCTCATCAGCGGCCAGTACGACGAGCTTCCCGAGCAGGCCTTCTACATGGTGGGCGGCATAGAGGAAGCGGTGGAAAAGGCGAAGAAATTACAATCGGGTAAATAACAATGGCTCTCAAAATAAACTGCACCGTGCTGACGCCCGACAGGATACTCTACGAGGGGGCGGTGGACTTCGCGGTGGTTCAGGCCTATGACGGCGAGCGGGGTTTTCTTTACAACCACATACCGCTCATGTCGGAGCTCGGTTACGGCATGGTGAGGCTGTACACTGGCGACAAGATCGAGTATCTCCAGGTTGAAGGCGGCTTGGTGGAGATCAGGAACAATGAGCTCATCGTTCTTGCCGAAAACGCCCTGAAGAAAGAGGAGCTATCGGCTGACGATCTGAAAAAGACCCTCACCGACCTCACTTCCGCCGAAAGACCCGCGGACCAGAGGGAACGGTTCCTCATGCAGATCGAAATCGACAAGATCAAGAGCAGGCTGAAGGTCGCGTCGGTGCAGAAGTAGGCATTGCAACAGGTGAATAATGGAAGGGCGTCCCGAAGGGGGCGCCCTTTTTGCGTTTATCCGTACTGGCGGGTAACCGGAAAAATTGTTGCGCGGCGGCGGGGGAAGTGAATAACTATTGAAGTATATCCGAGGCGCGGGTCGATAATTACAACAGTATAATGGGTTTTCGCTGAATTGGAGTAAATTCCGCGGAAAATTGTCGCATTTCCATCAGTACCAGTATATTATATATACCGTTCCCGCGCTTGTGTAATGGTCCGGGACCTGAACTATTTGGAACAATATGACGAATCGCGCAATAATGTCATGAAGCAGCCCCGGGGAACAATCAGGGAGCGCGGCAGCGCCGATGACTTGTCGCTGGATGATATCATCATCGAGGATATGAGCGCTGGTACCGCCGAACCCGCCGTCATGCCTGACGCCGCAGCAGAGGTATCGGCTGACCTGCATGTTGAGGCGTTGCCCTCGGAATCGATAAGTATCATTGGTGAACAAAATAATGATTCTCCAGATACGCCTGTCCGCGTCGATACCGGCGGCATCCTCGACCTTGAATCGCTGACGACAGAAATCGACCGCATCGACAGGGTTGTGCCGGAAAAACGTACATCGCCCGCGGTACCGTATGATCATGGAGACAAGGAGAATACCGCGGCGCTGGAGGATTTCAGCGATGTCCGCGAAATAAATCTTGATGACGTCATGGGGCACCCGGCACGGGATGGTGCCCAGCCGGTGCAACAAGCAGCTCGGGTAGAAAAAACCGGAGAAACGCACAACGGCGGCGAGGATATCCCCTACGACCTCATTGACGACGAGTTCATAATACTCGAAGACGAACGCGGGGATCACGTCTCCATGTCTGTCGCCGAGGGCGCGGACGGTACGGTTCGGGGCGATGTGCCTCCGGAAGATGTGCTTTCCGGTTTTGCCGTTGGCGATGACGCGATTGCGGGATCAATCATAGATGAAAACCTGGTAACGGAGAAGAAACCAGCTCAAAAGCCCGTGCCGCAAAGGAAGAGTGGTGAGCTGACAATCCAGATCCCCGAGAAGGTACGGAAAAACCTTCCGAAAAATTTCAGGATGAGCGACCTGACTCCGGTGGATCTTGCCGAAGCCGAGCAAATCGCGAGAGAGGATATCCTCCTTCTGAAGGAAGAAGACCTCATCGAGGAGCTTGACGCCATTGACCTGGTGCCGCTGGACGAGGAGCCGAACGCGGGCGAAATTCCCGTATACGAGGATGATACCTCCTTTGAGTCATCCGGGGAAGATTTAGCCGGTGAAGTGGAAAGCTCCACTGGCGTGGGGAATCGGGAAAGTGCGGGTGAAGTAACCGTACCTGCGGTTGAAGTTGTGGAAGTTGAGGAAGTAATTGAACCAGTGGCGGAAACCGCCGATCTGGCGCACGAGACTGTTGCCGTTTCGAAATCCGTGGACCGAACCGCGGAAGATATTCCCGAATTCAAAGCGCCTGTGAATATCATTAACGAGACCGAGACGCCTGCCGTGGAAGAACGTCCCGAAGCACATGCCCGTCCAATCCTTCTGGAGGAAGAAAATCTGCCCGCGGCGGATACGGAAGCTATAAGCGTGGAAGAGGAGAGGGCGATTGAAATCGATGCACTTTCGGAAATGCCCGAATCGACACGCGGGGAGAACATGGCCCCTGGTGATGTCGCTCACATTCAGTTAACTGCCAGGCCCGCGTTTGAAACGCCACGGCCGCTTGAACCGCAACCAGCCGCCACTGAAATGCCCCGGATTACCGTGAGGGAGAGCATACCCGAGGGGCTTGCCGCTCACGCCGGTGAAAAGAATATATACATCATCGATGACGTGGCAGTGGAAAAGGAGATACAGCAAAGCGAAAGCATTTTCGAAGAGAACAACCTGGAGAAGATCACTTCCGGCATGGTGGAGGTGGTGGAGGGAGAATCGAAATATCTGCGGGAGGCCAGTACCGAGGAAGACCAGGACCAGATTGCCGCCATCATGAGCGGTACGGCACTTGCTTTTGAGGACCTGCTGATAGACTTCGAGGACGAATACAAGTTCAGTGATGATGAAACCGGCTTCATAGACAGTTCCTTCGTATCGGACGCGTTCCTGAAGTACGACAGCGCGGAGGTGGGCATGGATCCCCGGCGTAAGCGCGCCAAGGATACCATCGCGCTGGAAATATTCGGGCTTGCGGACCACGAGATTTCTGATATTGAAAACGGGGTGTTTGCCAGGGACTTCAAGGGCATAGACCTCACTGAAGTTCCGCGCGCCGCAAAGCCGGGACTTGACCAGGCGCCGGAAGATTATCAGCTTTCGCGCAAATACGCATACCTGGGAAGCTCCGCGGAGAACATGAACAAGGCCGAGAAGGCCAGTGTCGAGGAGGATCTCACCGGCGCGGAAGCGGTGATATTCGAGGAAAACGCGGACGATATCCGGAGGATTCTGGCGAATTACAGGAAAAAGAGGAAGGCCCCGGCCGGCGGCGTGCAGGATATCAGCGACGAGATCGTCATCATCGAGGATAGCGGTGATGTGGAAAGGTTCGCGGGTACCGTGTCCAGCGAAAAGCGGCAGAACATCAAGGCTCTCCTGAAATACCTCGACGGGCTCTTTGAAAAGCTTCCGGAAGACGTCATACGCAGGTTCGCCGATTCCGAGTACTACAACCTCTACGTGAAAGTCCTCAACGAACTGGACCGGTAATATATGGGACTTCTAGAAAAAGCGCTGAAATATAAATCGGAGATAAACCGCCAGGGACGGGAGACCCTCATTGACCGCATCCAGGGACCCGCGGAGACAGACCTCATCCACGATGACGACTCCACGGCCGGGCCGAGAACGCCGCGGCTTACTTCCATCGAAGCCGCTGATGATGGGGTAGAGACGGGGCGGCCTCCGGTGACGGAAAGCGACGTCGATGATATCATGCAACTCGACGAATCCCTGCTTCACGAACTGGACACGGGAGAGGCTCCGGAGAAAAGTCCGGACAGGCCCATCATCCTGGATGACCTTGACGGGGAGGCCGTAAAGGCCGAAAAGGCCGGGGATGATATTTTCAGCCTGCCCGAAGAGGACACCACGCCACCGGAAGAGATACTAAAGCAGCAGCAAACAGCAACCGAGAGGAAGACGCGGGACCGCGAGTACCCCGGGACCGAAGACGATGCCGCGGTTCCTGCGGAACCCGGGGGATACCGGCTCTCGCCGGAGGATCCTTTTGGCAAGGAAGACGAACCGCATTTGGGCGCCCCGAAAAAAGGGGGCGGTACGGTCACGCGCCCCGCGGCAGTGCCCGAAGTCAAGGAGGCGTCGATGGCACACGCTCTTGAAGATAACTTCGCTGAACCGGAAATCCCGGCGGAGGGTCCTGAAACGCACGAAACCGCGGGACAGCGCGAACGGCAATCGAAGCGGGACAAGCGTTTCCAGGACTTCCTCGTCCTCTATGAAATCGGCAAGGAGATACTCAGATCCGAAAACAGGAAGGAACTCTATGACGTGGTGCTCTTTTCCATTATGGGACAGATCGGAGCGTCCTCCTCATCCATAATGGTCGGTGACCCGGTCAATGACCAGCGCTGGATCATAGGCGACTCCAGGGGCGTCACCATCCGGAACAAGAAACTCTATTTCGACGTCTCGGAGGGGATCGTCTCCAGCGTCATCGGAAGGAAGGAGATAATCGACCTCGACGAGTTCAAGGAAAAACCGCAGTTCAGCGACGAATACTACAAGTTCGTTTCCGTGGATGCCCGCCTCCTTTCTCCCTTGAGTTACGGCGGGACCATCATTGGCGCAATTGTACTCGGCGAGAAGCTTACCATCGGAGACTACTCGGAGGAAGAGAAGGACTTCATATCCGCGGTTTCGGAAATCACCGCCATCGCGCTGCACAAGGTGAATCTGATAGAGAAACTCCAGGAGGAAAACGCCCAGCACAGGACCGAGCAGGAGTATATCAAACACGTTGAGAGCTTCAAGGCGAGGATCGTCAGCGACGTGAGCATGAAACGCCTGGACGAGATCATCTCCGCGGAGTTCGGCGAGCTCGGGATTGTAAGCTATTCGGTGTTCGTCAACGACAGCACGAACGACCGCTACGAACCTCTTTTCATCGATAAAAACGATGAGCTGAATTTCAGGACGACGGGATTCAGCCTCCCGTACGGCAGCACCCTGATAGAGTATATATCCGAGTTGAAGGAAAGCGTCAGGATCGACGACCACAAGAGGCTCAAGGCGGTTACAGACACGTTTCCCGAATCCAGGCTGAAGAAGATGCCGGTCTTCTGGATTTACCCGTTCAAGTTCGGGAGCCGGCTCGCGGGCTTCATCCTAGTGAACGACATCGCCGACATGGAGAGGGAAAAGGAGATTCACGGCAAGCTCGCAAGGCTTTCCACGGTTCTCTTTTCCTATATTATGAACCTGCGCGAGCTTGATGTCAATGAAAACCGGTACGTGGATTACATCGAACCGCTTCTCAAACGCATGGACGCGGAACTGCAGAACGCAAAGCGCCTGCGCATTCCGATGACGGCCGTCCTCTTCTCAATAAAGAACTTCAAGCGCTATTACGCGCTGTACGGGAAGGACGAAGCGAAGAAGATAATTGACAGCCTGGAGGAGATAATCCGGAGCAGGCTCTCCGAACCCGACTTCGCGGTGCGCTACGACCGCAGCAAGGTGCTTATCGCCCTGCCGGGAAAGAACAAGAAGTACGCCGTGCCGCTTGCAAACACGATTCGCAACGAGGTAATCCAGGGCTTCAAGAAAAAGGAAATGCAGCTTCTGGTGACATTCCTCACCGCGGAGTATCCCGAGGACGGCGAGGACCTCCACGCGCTTCTCGACGTGATCGACTGACGGGAAACTTTTCAGTCTATTCCCTGCACAAGCCCCCGCAGGCTCTGCGTCTTGTCCTTGATTTCACCGGTCAGGGACAGAATTCCCCTGCTGGATTCCTCTATCCTGCCCGCGATGGCGGAAAGCCCATTGACGGTGTCGCCGCTTAAGGACATCGAGCGCTTCTGGTTTGCCGTGAGCGAGGCGATTTCCATGGCATGACGGTGTATCACCCCCGCCTGGTCGAGAACGTTAGCGAAGGCTTCGCTCTGCCGACGGATGATGCCTTCCACGCTGTCAATGCGCGAATTTATTTCGTCAAGTAGCGAGAATATGGAGTCGGTGGACGCCTTCGTCGTGTCGACGACGATCATGCCTTCCCGGATGTCGTTCAATATAATATTGATCTGCGACGATATCTCCCTGGAATTGTCGGAAGTCGCCGCGGCGAGCTTGCTGATCTCGTCGGCCACCACCGCGAAGCCGCGGCCGTGCTCCCCGGCACGGGCGGCCTCGATCGAAGCGTTCAGCGAGAGCAGGTTGATCTTGTCGGTGATGTCGTTGATGATCTGGACGAAGTTGTTGATCTGGGCTCCGCCGTCGTTGATGATCCGCATCTTTCCTATCATGTCGTTGAAATGACGGACGGTGTCGTTCTTCGACCGGGTGATATCGGCGATGTGTGCCAGGACGTAGCCGATCATCTCCGAGGCGTCCTTCTGGGTTTCGTTGAAGGTCTCCACCAGGGCCGTAGTTTTTGCGCCTTCGCCGGCCTGGAGTTCCGCAGATTCGCTGATGCGCTCGGTCGAGGACATGAGCTCCTGGAAGGTGGCGCTGAGGCCGGCGCTACCGCGCGCCTCGTTTTCAGCCATGGAGGCGAACGAGTGTCCTATGTCGTCGAGCTGTTCGGATATCGTCACCAGGTCCCGAGACGCTCCATTGACGCCCTGGATGATGTCCCGCAGGTGGCCGGCGTGTTTTTCCGACGCTTCGACAGCGCTGTTGAGCCCGCGGTTGAGCTCACCCACCCGGGCGTAGAGCCTGAAAATCCTGCCGGTGAGAATCACTGCGATTCCCAGAACGAAAAGGAGCGTCCCGTAGCTCGTGAGCCGGGTGCCGGAGATGACGTTGTTTTCCAGGAGAATATCGTGCACCGCGGCTGCGAGCATGATGAACACGGCGGTGATCATCAGGGCGCCGTCGGCGTCGGTATCCAGGACCTGGCGCTCGAAGGGACGCGCGGTGAGCGACGCGGCCGCGGACAGCCTGGGGGGGAGGGCGCCGGCGACGGCATTCCAGGGGCGTCGCGCGGCAAGAAGCGCCCGTTCAGCGAGATCGAAGAAATGACCTGAGCGGTCGGATCCGAACGGGAATGATATTTTTTTTACAAGGAAATACATGGCTTCCCGGGTGATAAGATAGATGATGTACAGCATGGGCACCGACCAGGTGAGCTGCACCGACACCAGCATCCTGTTCCAGGTGTTGATGTCCGGTATGAAGACCGGCATGAGGACCGAGGCGAGTCCGATGGGAAGATACAGGTAAAAAATAACACGGAAAATCTTTTCCGTCGCGGTACCCCGCGGCTTGAAGAGAAAATGCATGAACAACGCCATCGACGGTATGAGGAGAAAGAGTATGATATACTCGATCCTTTTCAGCGTGAAAAAGTCGTCGAAGAAAAGGTATTTCGACTGCGTTCTCAGAAAAAAATACGTGGCGAGGCAGATCGCGGAGATGGCGAAGAAGATATATTCCCAGTAGGATACGCGCCGGATCCAGAGAAACCCGTAGTATAACCCGATGATCAGGTACACCGCGGAGAAGGCGACGGCTATGATCTCCATCCGGGTGAAATCGCCGAATTCCGAGTCAGCGGACGCGATGCGAAACGCCGGGCCGTCGATGCTCCCGTACACGGAGTGTGTGGGACGGTGGGTGATGACGGTCACCCGGTGCGGTTTTCCCGGGGTGAACATCGTGCCGGGAAGGGAGTATATCCTGGTACGGTCGTAGTAAAGCCGAGACTGGTCGCCGGGAACGCCGGTTTTTCCCGCCGGGGTGCCGTCGATATAAAGCTCGTCGGGGCCGCGCACGGTATCCATGCGCAGGACAACCGGCGTTTCCACAACCCCGGAAAAGGTAATGAAAAATTCGTAGGCGAGCCGGTCGTGGCCGAGATTCTTCAGGATATGATCCAATGGAGATGGCGCAGAAACGGTATACCTGCCGTCGAGGGGGAAGAAAGTTTCCTTCGGGGCGCCGGTGAACGCATTATACTGGTCATGGTCGACTTTGTAGAGGAATACGGGGCCTGAAAGATCTATCGTTCCTCCGGAACGCAGCGATTCGGCGTCGATGGTGATAGTACCGGAGCGAAGCCTCTCGATACCGGATGTAGTGGTGAGAAACAGCGCGGGACGGGGGGCCGTGATCGCGTAGCCGATACCCGGTGGCAGTACGAGCCGGAGTGTGTTTGTATCGCCCCACAATGACGCGGGGACGGCGAATGTCTTTTCCGCCGGAGATATCTGCCGATATTCGAGAAGGGTGCCGTTGAGGTACGCCTTTGCTGCGGAGGCGCCGTTCAGGTAGATGACCAGGTCGCCGCCCATGCGGGGACGCGCCACTTTCCTGGCGATAGGTATCTCCACGGGAATGTTCCTGGTGCCGAGTACTTCATGGAATACAACAGGACGTCCCGCGCCATGCGCATCGTTGTCTTCACGCCAGCCGTCCTGGAGCTCTGTCCAGAAGGGGTGTGCGGGAACATCCGCGAAGGCGTATGCATGCGCTGCGAGGATGAGTGTCGCGGCGGTCATGAGGCGAAATAAGGTCATCCGTATTCTCCGGTAAATGAGCTGTCGCGCATGTGAAGGCATAGGGCGAAACATTGATATGAATGATACAGGGAGGTAATTGTTTGTCAATAACAATGAATCA
>Ga0116143_10004788_pt1 | contig 12665 bp, 15 predicted proteins | sample AD_UKC034_MetaG_FD_89745 | JGI IMG/M metagenome (GOLD analysis project Ga0116143, IMG submission 89745) | Active sludge microbial communities of municipal wastewater-treating anaerobic digesters from USA - AD_UKC034_MetaG | ecosystem: Engineered > Bioreactor > Anaerobic > Digestate | place: USA...
GATTCAGGGAAAACAGAGGAAAGAAGAGAAGAGCTTTCTAAATAATGGAGTGTTTCTTGGTTTTTATGATGAGAGTCGCTATTCTGTATCATTTGAACCGGGAATGCAGCTGGAGGTCAGTATACGTCCGGAGTCGAAGCTGGATAAGATTGCCGCTTTATATGAGGATTTCTACAAAAGGTTTTCGTCAATGTTTCAGAAACACGGCTATCATATGGTTACACAGGGATATCATCCACACCAGTGTGCAGATCGAATCTCAATGATACCCAAGAAGAGATATGATTATATGGATCGTTATTTTGCACTTCATGGTACGACCGGCAAGCAGATGATGCGTGCAACAGCTTCAACGCAGGTATCAATTGATTATCGTGATGAAGCGGATTGTGTTAAGAAGCTTCGGCTCATCATAATTCTATCCCCGATATTAGCAGTAATGACGCAGAATAGTCCCTGGTATGAAGCAGAGCCGGCACATCAGTACAGTAGCAGAACCTTTGTCTGGGATCATGTGGATCAAGAAAGATGTGGCTTGTTGAAGGAATGCTTCGACGATGACTTTAGTTTCTTACGTTATGCTGACAAGATCATGAATACTCCCGCTATACTAAGCATCGAAGGCGAGAATAGTATTTATACAGGCGAGACAACGATTGCTGAACTTTGTAAGGACAGACTGCTTACTATAGAAGAGATAGAACACTATTTGAGCATGTTTTTCTTTGATGTAAGATTAAAACATTACCTGGAGATTAGAATTGCAGATAGTCTGCCACAAGAAATGATGCTTGCATATGTTGCATTAATTGATGGCTTGATGAATCGTTTGGAGATAACCGAATTACTATGGCAGCGATTCGGGCAGATTACCTATGAACAGGTGATGGATGCGCGTAAAGAAATGCAGAGGAAAGGTGCTGCAGCCACTTACTGTGGACGCAGCATACAGGAGCTTGCGCTGGAACTGCTGACAATCGCTGGTAAAGAAAATGTAAACAGACAGGCACTGATGCCGATGAGGAGAATGATGGAGAAAGATTGGACAAGAGATGCGCAATTAAGAAAAGAAGAGATCTGGAAACAGTATTATTCATATGCAGGGGAAACAGCAGAGGATATTGCATCAGCGAAAGAGGAATTACGTTACCTGGAAAAATGTTCTTCGATATACCACGGAATCCCAACAGATACCTGCTATCTGGCCAAATTATTTTTGCCGGATGATGTGGAGTATTTTCGTAATTTAATCCGTCAGTTGTATGGAATCTTTGACAAGGTAATGCACCGTTATGAGACCGATGCAGAATATAGAAAGCTGTTTGGATTTGACACAAGGCTGGAAGAGCTGATTCTTCGTCCCCGCACTTATTCTTCCAATATTCCCGTTGCGCGGATTGATATCTTTTATCATGAGGATTCAAATACATTTGAATTCTGCGAGTTTAATACGGATGGCAGCAGTGCCATGAATGAAGACAGAGAGTTATGTATTGCTGTTGAGCGAACTTTGCCATATCAGAAAATGTCTAAGGAGTATCAGCTAAAAAGCTTTGAATTGTTTGATCCTTTTATTGACCGCTTTCTTGCAATTTTTCATGAGTTTGCCGGAACAGAGGTGACTCCCGTAGTTGCAATTGTAGACTTTATGGAGCAGGCGACACTGAATGAATTTAAACAGTTTAAAAAATGTTTTGAAGAAAGAGAAATTCCAACAATCATTTGTGATATCAGAGAGTTAAAAAAGAAGAGGGATGGTCTATATGGGCCGGATGGAACAAGAATTACTGCGATATACCGTCGTGCAGTAACGAGTGATATTATGAATCATTTTGATGAAGTTACAGATTTTCTGGAGGCGGTCAGTGAGAACCAGATCTGCCTGATTGGAGATTTCAGAACACAGATAGTGCATAATAAGGTTATTTTTGAAGTCCTGCACCATCAGAATACAATGGAAATGCTGACAGAATCAGAAAGAAGCTTTATAATAGAACATGTGCCGATGACCTATCGGATGGAAGAGTTTCTTGCAATGGGGCATTCCCTGACGGAAAATAAAGATCAATGGATTATCAAACCACAGGATTCCTATGGTGCCAGAGGTGTGTATCCCGGAACGTTATATACGCAGGAAGAATGGGCTGAGATCCTAAGTGAAGCGGATCAGAAGGAGTATCTGGTGCAGCGTTTCTATACACCGTGGTGTCAGACCAGCTATAAATTACTGCATGATGGAATGGAGAAGACGCCATTCTACCATCTGACAGGATTATTTGTCTATGATGGGGAATTCGCCGGTGTTTATTCCAGAGTATCGAGAAGAAAGATTATCTCGACACAGTACAGTGAGATCGCTTTGCCGACCTTGATTGTCAGTCCAAAGGCATAATAGAGGCAGACGACGACGGAAAGATTTATAAAGGAGAAGGAAGATGTCAGATGTAAAAATACCATTGGTATCGTTGAAGCATGTGGTACCGGAAGACCTGGAGTATTATCTTGAAATGAAGGCTTCACAGGGATTGATGTTAAAACCGCTCGGACAAATGGGGCTTTTTTACTATGAATTCGCAGAACAGAAACCACAGAAATGCAGATATGTTGTAGATTGTACACAGATTCCCAAGGAGCGGTATTTCCCAAGAATGGCAGAAATGGAGTGGGAGTATCTGGGGAAGGTTGGTAACTGCATTATCTGGAGAAAATGTTATGAGAAGAATCGTCCTGATGATATTGTGGATCACCCATATCGGCAGAGATACTGCAGAATGCTGGGAATCATTTTTCTAATCATCATGTTACTCTGCCTGATAGCGGCTATTGCGTTGCTGGTAGGGGCGAAATACGAGATGCAGTATGGGATTTCAAGATATCGCTGGCGTTACATAATAGAAGCAGCTCTGCAGATTCCATTTATCCTGTATTTTGGATGGGGAGCAAGAAAGCTGTTATCCTTCAAAGAGAGAATGCCAAGAAAGAAAGCCAGTATCAAAGAATGATTTTTGTATAGGACAGGAGGCATCAGGCATAAAATAGAATAATAGAATTTCGGAGTCCTATCATGGCGGAAGACCAGAACAGAAATCGATACGAAGGTGTGATAAAAGCCTTAATCTTTGGCGTTGGAGTTATAGCGATTGTAATATCAGCAATGGTTCTTATGAATGAGGACGATGAACTGATGACCAGTGCTTCCAATAAACGTGAACTTCCTATCTATTGTGTAAGTACAAATCAACCAATGATTGCATTGACATTTGATGCAGCCTGGGGCAATGAAGACACAGGAAAAATTCTGGAGATATTAGAACAACAGGGAATTAAGGCGACATTTTTTATGACCGGAGGTTGGGTTTCTGACTATCCGGATGATGTGAAGACAATCTATGAAGCCGGACATGAGCTTGGTAATCATTCCATGCATCATTATGATATGGCAACATTGGGAACACAGGAGATTAAAGATGAGTTAAATGAGCCGGGGGCGTTAGTTCTGGAATTGACGGGCTATGAAATGAAAGTATTTCGACCACCCTATGGTTCCTATAACAATCAACTGATTACGACAGCGAATGAATGTGGTTATCAGACCATTCAGTGGGATGTGGATACGTCCGAGGGAAGAATCATAACGTATAAATAAACGTCATTTCGGCGTTTTTTTATTGGAAGTGAATAAGTAATTGAGGAGCACAGGAGATTCCTGTGCTTTTTCTTTACTATTTTACAAAAGAGGAATGGGAGGAATATGGTGTTGGAATTACTAAATGAACAACAGCAATTTATACATATGCTACATCATGACAATCACAATAGCTACATTTCTCGTTTCCAGTCAAAAGCAGAAAAACAACAATATTCAACTAACAATCTCGCAGAGATTGAATCTTATGACTATTCCTACAATACCTACATTAGCCTTAATGGTTTTAGCAAATACGGACGCAGATCAGAGGATGTGCGTGAATTAACATGCATTTATTATGATCTGGACATGCATGGAAAGAAAAATCAAGGATACATTGATGAATGCGTTGAGAATACAATTCGCGTATTATGGGATGCCTTCTTCTATGATGAAGTACTACCTGAGCCAACTATGATAACTAAAACAGGAAGAGGAATTGGTCTTTTCTATGTCCTTGAGCGATCGATTGCATGTGCAAAAGGGAAAAATGCAGGACAAGTAGAGTTCTGGAAGACTATTTATCGAAGACTTGGGAAAAAAATTCAGTCTATCATTGTGCCGGCGAATAATACAGTGGCAGATGATCCGGAAGCCTTGTTGGAGCTGGACGAAAAAGTTTTATGCGATGTTTCGCGAGTTACCAGGTTGCCATTGACAATTAACAAATCAGTCAATCAAATATGCAAAATGGAATCGGTGGCATACGACAATGGAAAACCTAAATACTACAATCTGAAGGAATTATCCAGTTATGTATTTAGTAAGGTCTATTCCGGTACCAGGGACGTCAAAGAGCAAAATAAATTGAAGAAAGAGACCTCGCTTATTCAATATGATTTCTATATGAGAGCTTTTCTGGAAGAACGAGTAAAGGTATTGGAAAAGCTTCAGAAATTCAGAAAGGGCGAAGGTCGGAATTGTAGAGATTATCTTTGTTTTACATATTACAATCACGCCAAACAACTATATGGTTCTGCAGAAGGAGAAAGATTGCTGCAGGAATACAATTCACAATTCATTGAGCCTTTGCCGGAAAGAGAAATAAAGAATGTTATTAAAGGAGTAGAGCGGAATAGTGGAGATACCTATGAGGGATTTTACAAACTTTCGAATGAATGGATAGTGAGGCATTGTGATGTGTCTGTGCTGGAAAGAGATGTCCTGGATTTTGATGTATCTCGTAAGAAAATAAAAAGAAAAATGCAACATCAGGAAATAGTAAGAAACAGAAACGAAGAAAGAGCCGCCATTGTAGAAGAGATTCTACAGCATCCAGAAGAGACCTACACAGAAGTTGCACAAAAATATCATGTCAGTCTCAGAAAAATACAGATGATAGTAAATGCGGAAGGAATACAACGTAGAGGCTGTAGAAGACCGCAGAAGGCAATAGAAAACGAAGAAAGGAGAAATGCACCAGTCATGAGCGAAATTCGAAATATGGGCAAATTAGAGAGACCTAAAGAGCCTCAAAAAATACCTGCAGTTTATGCAAAAATTTGCCCTATAGTATGTTGTGTTACCGAACGACCAGAAAAGGAAGGTCATGACTTGAATGAACGTGAATGGGAAAACTTAGATGGGACCGGTGGGTAGCGTAAATCTTCATTAACTAGACTAATGAAAGGATCTGGAATTAATTATGACAAGAAAAGTATTAAAGCGATTTATTAGAAAGAATCCAGTTGCAGGAGTATTACTATGTTTGGTGTTGGTCGTTGCACTGCTGTTCTTACAATCTACACCCTCGATTAACACAGACAATAACGTATCAAGCCAACGCTGTTATGCGGAGTTAATTCGTGTAATAGATGGTGATACGTTACTGGTATCTATTGATGGGAAAAACATAAAGGTACGATTAATTGGAATTGATACACCGGAGAGTGTGCATAGCGATGAATCTAAGAATAATGAGTATGGCGATATGGCAAGTGCATATACATCAGCATTACTTCAGGATATTAGCGATGTGTGGCTGGAATATGATCAAGAAGAATATGATCGCTATGGGAGAATCTTAGCATATGTCTGGTTATCTTCGGAATCTGCAGATGACACATACCAAGATATGCTGAATTACGAATTGATTCATGATGGATACGCCTACAATAAGGAATATGCCCCTAATACGAAATATGCGGATGTCTTTGAAGCAGCAAGAATAGAATGTGAAGCTGAAGGTCGTGGACTTTGGGTGTATGAGGAATTTGCAGAGTTATGGCAGTGAAAGCTGATTTGATAGTTGAGAGGAGGCATTATGTATAAACAGGAAAGAAATTATGAAAATCTGAATAGACGACGTTATACCGGCACCGGAGATTATGATATTCCTCCAATTCTTGTAGACTATGAGCCAGTGACACAGTGGATTGGGTTTAATTATGCAAGAACCTACACAAGATCGAAACGTGATATAAGAATGTATGGATTACATTTCTTCGTTGATGATTATCAATTTAATCGATTGTGGTCAAAACCGGATAATTACATAGATATTCTGAGAAAGTTTGGAGCCGTATGTTCTCCGGATTTCTCTACATATGTTGATTATCCCAAGGCATTACAAATCTATAATCATTATCGAAAACACTGGTTAGGAGCATATTGGCAAGATAGTAAAATTAGAGTTATTCCAACAATTAGTTGGAGTGATCATAGTAGCTATGAGTGGTGTTTTGATGGAGAACCCAGAGGTGGAACAGTAGCAATATCAAGTGTAGGAACACAAATGAATAAATTAGCCAGGCAGCTCTTTCTGGATGGCTATGAAGAAATGATTCGTCGGCTTCATCCGGCGAGCATTCTACTATATGGAAATGCTCCGGCGGATTTGAAGAATGAAGATAAGCTTGTAACTATAGGAGCATTTCAAGATAAGTTTTTATGAATATGCACAAAGTTTAGAATTATTTTTTGAAGAACAGAGGATCAAACCTGAAAGGAAAAGAAATTATGGGAGGAAGAGGATCGGCAAGCGGTATTAAAGAAGATTTTAGAGATTGGCTGAAATCAGAAAGTCGTGATAATAATAGTACAATTCAACCAATGGAGCTTAAAAAATTTGAAAATTATACGTTGGAACAAATAGAAAGAAGAATTAGAAATTTAAGACATGAGGAGTTGTTTGTTATTAATCAAGATGGTAAAATTGAGGCAGCATATAAAGGAAATTCTTCATCAGTTGCATTTCCAGATTCTTTATTAAAACAGAAAAATGTCACTGTGACTCATGGTCATCCTAAAACACGTGCAGAATTTGGAGGAACTTTTTCTTTTGCAGATATGGCTAATTTACTTAAATCAGAATGGGTGGAGCATAGAGCTACTGCATCTGGACAAGGAGAGATGAACTATATTATGCGAAAAACGGAAAAAGCTGATGCAGAGGGATTTTACCAACAAATGAATTCAGACTATGTAAGATTAAATAGTGAGATGGATGAAATGTGGGATAATTCCTTTTTAGAAGCAAGGAAATCTGGAAGTACCAAGAAAAATGCAATTCATATAGCAAGACAAAGGGCGGTAGGCGTGCTTAACAAATATTACAAGGAAATGGCAACGAAATATGGCTATGAATATATAACGCGTAAGGAGGAATATCATTATGGAAGATAAAAAGACAGAGGATTATTTAGTAAGAGAAACAGATGGAACTTTTTTTGAAAATATGCGCCAGATGGAAAGGAGAATATTGACTAAGTACGGTGATACAGAAGCACTTGCCATTTTGGATGAAGAGGATCGTATAGAAAGGGAAGAGTACGAGGAGGAACTTCGTCAGGAAATGGAAGAAGAAAAAATAAGCAAAAAGAACAGTTAATGATGAAATCTGTAATTTGTGAGGAAAGAAAGAGATGCGGTGATGTAAGTTTATGAAATATGATATATTAGAACCATTAAAAGATCATCTTCAAACATATTTAACGCCTCAGACCGCAAAAAAGTACTATGCTTCTGCAGTTAAATTATTTAGAAATGACGTGAATATAGATGTCGTTAATTGGTCTGAGGATGATATTAAGATACGTCTGGATTGTATTCGAGGAAAAAATGAATTTAGTGCAGCTAAGAATGCATTGTTGCATATGAAAGAAATATATCCAGATTTTAAAATTCCCGATGAAAAATACTTCCATGAGCAATCTCTTAAGCGAAAAAATAGAAGTAAGAAACAAAAAGATATATGCTTGGATTCAACAAAAAGAAAGATAAATCAGATTTCAGATCCAAGATTGAAATATGCATATCGTCTGGCTTTATGCTCTGGTTTGAGAGTGTCTGAACTGGCTGCAGTGGAGGCTAAGGATATATACTTCCGAGAGGATGGAATAATTGAAGTAACAGTCACTCATGGCAAGGGAGGATCCAACGGAATAGTGATTTGCGAAAGAGATGATTACTTATATTCAAAACTTGGTGAGTATGTTAAGAATCATCAGGAAGGTCCAATGTTTTATTCGTCTAACACTCTGCAGAAACGGGCAAATGAATTAGGAATAGAATGTCACGATTTGCGTAGAATATTTGCTATTACAACCAGAAATAAATTAAAACAGAATATGCCGATCGAGGAGGCTAATGCAATTGTACAAGGGAAACTAAGACATGCACGATTCTCCACAACTAAAAGGTATTTATTTAATAGAAAATTAAAGTTTAAGGAAAAAAAGTAATACTAAAGTGTCCCAAGTTGGGACACTTTTTTAAAATACTAGATTACATGTATTTTTTTGTGTAATGTGTATATAATTAATTATACACAAAAAAATGTATAGGCATCTTGAAACAGTGTGTAAATAGGTGTATAATTACATTGAAATACTTAAGGGAAGGAGAAAAAATGAAACAAAGAGACCTGATTAAGAGGCTGGAAGATGCAGGATTTCAATTTAAGGAACACGGTGGTAACCATGATACTTACAAAAGAGGAACAGATACTGAACAGGTTCCAAGGCATAAGGAAATCAATGAGATAACGGCAAAAAGAATAATGAGAAAATGGGGATTGCACTAATCCCTCTCTTCTCTACTATATACAAAAGAATTTCAAATTCAAAAATGAATAATACAAATCACAAATCTAAATGAAATTAAATGACAAAAACCAAATGAAAGATGGAGGAAAAGGATGAAACGAGCATATCCGGTTTTTATTAAACAGGAAGGAAAGGATTATTTGGTATATGTACCTGATATGGATATATATACTGAAGGAACGGATTTGGCAGACGCTATGGAAATGGCGAGAGATGCAATCGGATTAAAAGGAATTGATTTTGAAGATGATGGAAAGGATATACCAGTAGCATCAGATTATGCAACAGCACGACGTATTGCAAGTGAAGAAGCAGATGATTTTGACTATTCTGACGGAGTACTAACACTAGTTAATATTGATTTTGATGATTATAGAAGAAAAGTTGATAATAGAAGTGTTCGAAGAAATGTAACATTACCTAACTGGTTAAATATTGCAGCAGAAAAAGAAAATCTTAATGTGTCTAGAGTATTACAAGATGCATTGATGAATCAATTGAATCTTCAGAAATAGTGTGTTTTAAATTACTATAAAAACAAAGAAAGTGTCTCAATTTGAAGTGTCCCAAGTTGGGACACTTTTTTTGTTAGTAAATACAACATTATTTTTTGAAATATGAAAAAGTATAGAAAAAGGTATTGACAAGCCACACTTTTCTCAAAATAATGTATAAAACAGAAAAAAAGGAGATAAGAAAGGAGATGCCGGTGGCTGATGAAGAAACACTGAGACTAGAAAAGAAAAAGGAAAAACTTGAAAAAGTTTTAGAAGAGAAGAAAAAAAGAGAAAGCGATTTGGATACTAGAATTCAGATGATACAGAGTAAAAATGCAAGAAACGGAGAAAAAACAGATGACGAAAAAAGAACTAGTAAATGAAATTGTTAAAAATTGCACTATTTCCAAGAAAGACGCGGAAAGTGTGCTTACAAGCACCTTCACGGCTATAACACTTGCACTTGAAAGTGGTGATCAAGTGTCTATTCCAGATTTTGGAACATTTAAGGTTATTAAGAAAGCTGCCAGATCGGAACGTAAAGGACGTAATCCTAAAACAGGAGAAACAATGATTATATCAGCCAAACCAGAGAAAAAAGTTCCTAAATTCACACCAGCTAAGAAACTAAAAAATCGAATAGTGTTGTAACATCTCCCATAAATCCCCATATGGCAGGCGGTATAACCTTACCGCCTGCAGAATTAAACAGAAGAGGTAGATATGGAAATAACAAACTTAAAAGAAAAGTGTAATTCTCTTATTGATGAAATTAACCAAATTCAAAAAAGAATTGAAGAAAAAGAAAAAATATTGGAGTTACTGGAACAAAAACAATTAATGAGTTCTGCCACAGAACCGACAGAAAAGAAAAAATTGCAGACGACGGAGTTAGAGAAGATACCAAATGATAGAAAAAGAAGCAAAAGAGACTTCCTTGTTTTTGTACCACTGTTTGCCAAAGTTGTTCAGAAAATGGTAGAGAATAATGAGTTCTATACTTACAAGAACTATTCTTCTCTTGATCGTAAATATCGAAAAGTGGAAAAAAAGATTTTCGATAAGTACATTTCAGATGATGCAAATTATGATAATCGAGAATTCTACGAGTTAGCAATAGACTATTTATTAATAAGGCAAGACGGCAAACGATTTGCTTTTCCAAATGATGGGAAGCAGTTTATTTATATCAATCGTAAGGCTATGGAGAATTTCGAATGTTATTACTAATGATAAAGGAATATATCGCAATATGTGATTATTTACTAAGGATGGATGAGCTAAGAAACCGGGGATACATCGTAATAAGTAAAAATGAATTAGTACATCTATTGAAAAAAAATAATTACGAATCTCCGGATAATAAACTTAGGTACTGGAAGAAACTTGGATGGATCCGGACAGAAAGTGGACGATTAACATGCCGAGTTCAAGGAAAAAGGATGATTAAAATTGTATTTGAGGTATACGAAACAATGAAAAAGCTTAACAGATTAACGGACAAATGATTGATAAATAATATTTAAAATATGTCCAGTGAAAACAACGATATTTATCTGGTAATTAATAAGAATATGTACATATGGATAATGCGCTATATTACGTAGTAATATAGCGGATATATATATGGACATGCAAATATGAAGTAGTCGGACATGATAGACATGGTAGGCGTATTGGAATGGTAATATATCTTCGTGGGTACCACGCAGAAGGGAGAAGTGTAATGAGTGGTAGTGCTGATAAGGCATTGGAGGAGCTTTTGGAAGAAATTTTCAAAATGATTGGTAGTATCTTGAAAGCACTTTTTTGGGGTATTGGAAGAGGTTTCAGAAAAATGAATTCACTGATAAAGTGGGTTGGATTATTGATATGTATCTTGATTTCTGCAGTTGGAATTTTCGTTGCAAGAAAACATTTTCTTCAGATAGAGAGTATTCCAATTTATATTAGATGGATCATGATTGGTGCGATGGCAGCGATGCCTGTAATTTATGTAATGATTCTTGGGGGAGCTAATAGCAACAAAAAATATGAAGAAGTATTTTCAACAATAGGATTCAAAGGAAAAGATGGAAAATTTCCATATCTGATTGAAGTGAGAAATGAAGGGAAAAAAGTTGTTTACATTTTTAAATCCAATATCCCATTGATGGAATGGAAAAACGCAAAAACAAGACTAGAGACCGGATTTAATTGCAATATATTGTTGATAAAGAATACTAACAACAAACAAATAGTAAGAATTGTCACTGTGCCAGCTGATTGTAATATTCCTACAATGCTTCCCTGGCAGGATTCATTATTGCCTACCAAGAATGGAACAATAGCGGTTGGGCAAAGCGCGTTGGACGATATTACCTTTGATTTAAACAGAGTGCCACATGTATTGGTGGCAGGAGAAACCGGATCCGGAAAATCAGTGATTCTAAGAACCTGTTTGTGGCAGATGATTAACCAAGGAAGCCGCGTATATATGATAGATTTTAAAGGAGGCGTAGAGTTTGGAAAACAGTATGAAAAGTATGGAGAAGTTGTAACAGAGCGAGAAAGAGCGTTGGAAATTCTCACACAGTTATGTGTAGAAAATGAAGCAAGATTGAAGCTGTTTCGAGAACTGGAGGTTAAAAATCTTGCAGAATATAACAAGAAGACGGGGCAAAATCTCTGCAGAATTGGGGTATTCTCGGACGAAATAGCAGAAATGTTGGATAAGAAAGGCGTGTCCAAGGAACTGAAACCGATTTATGAGAAGATAGAGGGAAAACTTTCAACTCTTGCAAGATTGTCAAGGGCAACTGGTATTAACTTGTTTTTAGGTGTGCAGCGACCGGATGCCAATGTATTAACCGGTCAGATTAAGAATAATATACCGGTTCGAATATCCGGAAGATTTGCAGATAAGACAGCGTCGGAAATTGTGCTTGGTAATACTGCAGCTACAGAACTTCCGGATATCAAGGGGCGTTTCCTCTATAAGGTAGGTAATGATACAATCGAGTTCCAGTCATACTATTTTGATGATGAGACAATGCTAAAGAATATTACAGTAACGCAGGGGAATATGTTGACACAAACGGATGAAAATATGAGAGAGGATGATCTATTTGTTCCTGAAAAAATGGAAAGTAGTAGGATGTATGAACCAGCAGAAGATAGTGCTGAACTAAAAAAATTAAAGGAAATGTATGATCAGACCGATCTAAATCTAAATTTTGAGGAGGAGTAGGAGAAGACAATGCTATTTAAAAGAAAACCTACACAGGAGGTTCACGAAGAAATAGATGAAGCAAATGAAGATGATTTGCAATCAGGATCAGAAGATAATCAGAGCGATATAACAGAAGATGACGAAGCAGTTACTGAAGTAATGGAAGCAAAGAAAGAGAAGAAGAAAAAAGAAAAAAGGAAACCGAGTAAGGAAAAAAGAGGGAA
>Ga0116143_10004789_pt1 | contig 12659 bp, 10 predicted proteins | sample AD_UKC034_MetaG_FD_89745 | JGI IMG/M metagenome (GOLD analysis project Ga0116143, IMG submission 89745) | Active sludge microbial communities of municipal wastewater-treating anaerobic digesters from USA - AD_UKC034_MetaG | ecosystem: Engineered > Bioreactor > Anaerobic > Digestate | place: USA...
ACAATGTTGTAGATACAGCTAATTCAGCTCATGGAGGCATCAATGAAGAATGCGACGATGGTGCCAACGCCAGTACAACTGATAACTGTACACCCCAATGTACCCAAACCCCCGTGTATTCATTGGCTTGTAGCACCGCCACAATTGACACATATGCCTATGAAGGCCGTAATTTAAATTACGCCTTCAACGTGCAAAGTAGTGCAACTTGGCTAAACATTACCCACCTATTTACTCCAATAATGGACATGAATGATGTTGTCATGAAATACAGTAAGGATAGTGCAATTCCTATCACAAATTTTAATGCTGTGTATCCCACCTGCGCTGGATACAATTGTGCCCCACCCAGAGTGACAACTTCCTTGAATGGATTAAACCTCAATGTCGCAGGCGAATCTGGACACGAAGTTACGCTTGGGGTCTATGTTCAAGCAGACATAGAAGGTACCAATCGTATTTGTTCCTATAACGGAGCCTGGAGTCCCAGCGCACCAAATACCAACTCAAACTACGGTTGTCTGAATACCTGTACCAAAACAGTGCCAATTCTAAATCCATATACAATAAATTGCAGCAACCTCACAACTACCGCGGCTACAATTCGTGCAAATGAAACCATTACTGCAACTGGCGTAACTTTAACAACAAGCAAGCCCCTCGGTGGCAACACAAACATTGCGTACAGACGCCAACAAGCGGATGACAGTTACACAGATTGGTCACATATTACGAATACCAACTGTACCGGCACACTTCAATCTGGCACTTTTAATTGTACCTTTGACCCAGGACTCAACCCAGGAGACAAAGCAGTTCAACTAAATTATCGAGCACACGTGTGGACAAATACTTGGAATAATGAAAACCATCCCACCACCGGTAGAAACGCTCCTCTCAACAATGGCATTGCCACCATGGGTGACGAAAATGTTTGCGATGGCAGACTGAGTATTTGGGGAACTGGTTATGCCCCAAATAACCACCCACTTACCGCGTGTAACAGCACTTGCGTCACAACACTGACTGTACCAACATGTGGCAATTTGCTTGTAAACGCCGGTGAGGAGTGCGACGATGGCAATAGCGTAAACAATGACTCCTGCAACAACTCTTGTCAGAATAATCCTCCATATGAACTTTCTTGCACTCTGGGTTCAATAGAACAATATGCCTATGACAACGCACCATATACCTATAACTACACCGCCCAAAGCAGAGTTGCTTCAGTTGGCTCAATAACTCCTGTTATGGACCTGACAACCTTGCGTTCAAAATATGGAATTGACTTGAGCGCTCCCAATTCAATGTTTAACTCATTTGACCCAGGATGCACCTCTTACAACTGTACATATAATCAATCTGTTGTACTAGCGGGAGGGAGCCTAAACGTGGGCGGCACACCCAACCATTCTGTGGTATTGGGCGTGAATCTTTGGGCTACAATCGAAGGCGTTGATTGGCAGTGCGAAACGGACTGGTGGACTCTCGCTGGAGGGGTGCCAAACGGTAATTCCACCTGCAACAACTCCTGTAGAGTTACCAAACCTATTTTGAATGGCTACACTGTTGAATGTTCTGGACTCAATGCTACTGCGTCATCTATTAATCCTGGAGGAGCAGTTACTATTAGAATGCAACCGGGTACTAGTGTTTTGACAGGCAATACATCAATTTTTAATACTCAACTAAAATATCGAATTCGCCACTCAGACGGTTCGTATACTCCATCGGTTGGGTGGAACGACGCAACTGGTTGCACCGGTAACTTAAACACAAACAATTTTTCCTGTACGTTTACTCCCGCTGGGACAGTAGTGGGGGATACTATTGAGTTTGATCACCGGCCACATATTAGCGTGAATGCCTGGAGTAATGTATATGGCCCTGATGGTCGATTGGCAAATGGGGGTAATCCTGGGTCGTCAGCTGAATTTGTATGTGCTAGCACTTTTGGCTGGAATTATGGTGCCCCGAATGATCACCCCAATACGCTCTGCAACAATAGTTGTAGTTATAATGTGCTCGTTATTGGGGTTGGCGATCCAACGCCCACTCCTACGGTCACTCCTGGTGGTCCCACCAATACGCCCACACCTACTGTTACCCCCACGCCCACCATAACCCCCACTGCAACAGCAACTCCAACAACTCCACCAGCTTCTACACCAACCCCAACCCGCACACCAACACCCACTCCAACTGTGACTCCTACACCTACTGCAGTGGCTACACCAACATCCACGCCCACCGCTACTCCAACCCCCACCACACCTCCGGATGTTGCAGTGGTTTACGGCTATGTTTCACTCGATACTCCACCAGACACTGCGTGTAACGTACTTCCTCAAAACGGCGGTCAGTTAGCCGATCCAGGTCTTTGCTATACCAGAGTAATTAGAGAAGCCCCAGGAGGTGGACCGCCCGCTGGTTATGATGCCGGCTTTGGCATTGACTGCTTTACCGAAGAAACTGCTGGCAATTGGTACTGGTGGCACAATGATCCAGAAGCCGATATTATTTCCAGGCATTGTCAGTTGGACGCAGGACTATTAAGAATAATAAATACAAATAACCCAACATATCCTAACTGGACAGATTGCGCCGCAGACATCAATCAATCTAATTATCCGTCGCTGTATAATCCCAACGGAGACTTTGTGGGCGGTCAGATTACCTGTACTAATGGTGTGGCAAATTCAATTCTCAATGGCAAAAACTTTAGAATTTACCCCAAATATATTGCCTACACTTGTGGGGGAGGGTATCGACGCTCTGGCTATCCACGAAAAAGAAATTTCCCGCAAAACCTTAATTCGTATAGCGCAGGAGTATCACTAGTAACTCCGTGGGCAGGAGATCCATTTCCTGGAGGGTTTTTCATTGGTCGAACCGACAATGGTGTTTCAGAACGACTAAAAATAGACAGTTCCTTTGACTTAGCCGAAGTTGATGAATCATCAGCTGCTCCAACCAGCCACTCAGTTACCTACACCTTGAATAATACAACTGGACCATACAACTTCTGCTACAACGAACCTACTGGACCTACACCTACTCCAACCCCAACACCCAACCCCAGCTCGACTCCCACGCCTACACCTACAATCACCCCAACTCCATCTCCAACTCCGATACCCGTAATCACACCATGGTGGCAGGCTCAAGGTGGAAATATCTACTCAAATAATGGTTTTTCGGTTACACTTCCCGACCTAGCTCCAGCTGAAGCATACTCCGTTGATAAAAATACTATAACCAGCGCAAATAGCTCGGCAGGCTTACCAATGTGTGGAGATGGCGGGGTAATCAACATTCATACCTATGGTCGTTATTCTGTAAACTTTTCACTTTTTGCAAATGTTGGAAAAGCTGAGAACACTCATAACAACATTTGCCAAGACTTTACATTTGATTATTTTGCAGAAAAACTTGACGTTACTTCAGCAACAATTCAAGCTTTGCCTGCGGTTAACAGTTTTTCGTCCATCTTGACAGCTGCGGATGATCAGGGAGACTATTACTTGTATTACCACCCAGGTGATTTTGCGCTTAACGTGAGCAATATTGGCGATTGGAATATCACCGATAGAACTATTGTCGTCATTGGCACTCCTTCAACACCAGCGAATCTGGTTATTACCAGTCCGGGTTTGCTTCCGAGCGGAGGCATGCAGCTTGCTGATGACGCTTTTCTTGGCTTCATCGTCAATGGAAATATTATTATTGATCCAAGTATAGGCAATGATATTGTGGCCAACCCGACTGATGAAGCTACAAACGTTGCCGGGCTTTACTTCTCCACAGATGGATCTATCATAGTCCAGAATACTACCGATCCAATTACCAGACCTGAAAAACGATTTGTGGGGTACGGAACCTTTATTGGTTGCAACGGAGTGACGCTTGAACGTGATTTTGATAATAATACAAATAAAACTGAAGTATTCCGCTATAATCCAAATCTGCCACTTACCATACCAAATATTCTCAGAGAGGCGCATGTCACATGGCAAGAAATGAACTAGGATATTCGCTGGTTGAACTGTTAGTGGTGAGCTCACTACTTTTACTTTTATTGCTTGGGGTGTCTACACTTTTTATTGCGAGTTTGACTGCTGATGCACGTATTACCCTCAGACAAGAATTAAGAGCAGAAGGAAATTACGCTCTTGATTCGATGAGCTATTTTATTCGAAACGCAAAAGCCATTCCAGTATGTGTATCCAACGGATCAACACTATCAGTACTGAATGAAGATGGCAGGGTAACAGAATATTATCTTAGTTCTAACCAGATTGCTTCACATTCTGCCGCTCTCGCACCTTTTCCTGAGCGAACCGACCTGTTGACAGTTTTACCCTACGAAGTGGAGACGGGTTCTTTTGTACTTGACTGCAATAATGTGAATCAACCATACATCACCATCAGTTTTACTCTCACTCGTACGGATTCGCAGGGAACGGCAATTGAAAACGCTTTTCGCCACACTGTCTTAGTTAGAAATCAACTTTAGTATTCTCGTTCGTAATACTCTTGGGTTAACTCGTAGGTTTTTGGATCGGAATCGACTTCCCAAGATATAGTTATGTTGGCAGTGACTTTTTCTGGAGCTGGAGGGACTACAGCCGGTTTATCAATACTAAAAGCGGCAGTAAAATCCATTCCAAGCCTGGTAATAACCGGACATCCGCTACCCAATGTTATTCCAACCGGATTATCAGAATAACAGTAGTCGGCATTATCCTGTACGCCAGCATAAAACGCTTGCCAATTATTCTGAGCACGGAGAAGCAGTAAATACTCAGAAACTTCTTGGGCCAGTCCTGTTGCGCCCTCTCTATAACGATTGAGTGCTTCTCGCTGAATGGAGTAGGTGAGACTAATAGCAACACCCGTCAGAACCACACCCACAATCACGGTTGCGAGCAATAATTCAATGAGCGTATTACCTCTTTGGTTAACCATATTACGGTACTTTCTGCACACTGCTAATCTCTCCACCAGGACTGATAATAAACCGATAGGTCACGCCACCGCGACTCACATCAATTGTTCCAGCGTTTGTGTTTTGCACGGTAGCACCACCCATGAGAGAGAAAAATATGACTGATTCGGTTGCAGTAACATCTCCCTCATCAACAACAGTCGAACCACCAAATTCAATATCAACCGGAGCAGGAATAGCGTATGTTGCAACAACTGCGTCAGAGGATGCAGTAGCTTTTCCTGTACCACAAAATCCTACCGATCGCACTTGATTTGTTGCTTCGTTAAATTCCAATGAGTACCCGATAACTTTATTAAGTGGACCTGGAGTACATCCGCTTGTGTCTTGAGATCTCGCTCTTGCTCGTGTTTTCACAGCAAACCGCTGTAACTCGGTTGCCACCTTTTCGGCGTCCTGTCTTTCTTGAAATTGTAAATATGTTGCTCCACCAATTATTAACAAGATCATGCTGACAACTATGGTTGCCATGAGCTCAATCAGGGTGAAGCCTTGAGAATATATATTTTTTCGAGACATTGCTGGTTATTTAGGGATTAGTTACAGAGTACGTACCACCAGGATAGGTCGATGTGTTTTCCATATTAGCTGTAATTGTGAAACCAGAGTGACCAGTGGCACAAGTGCCCGAGGGTGTGTATGTGTATGACATACCGGTTGACGGATCAAGCGGTTGTTGTGGCTCAGACCAATAACCATCACTACCCAATAAGTCGGCAAAATCGTCTGGGTAACACCCTGTGTCCGATCGAAATAATACCAGCGCCTGGCGCATATTACTTATATCAGTCACTCGTCGATTATCCCTAGAGTTCCGAACAGCATTAGTATATGCAACGATACCAATGGTAAACAGAATCGCCATGATAGTTACTACAGCAAGTAACTCAATCATAGTAAAGCCAGATTTTTTTTGTAGTCGTTTAGACATCAGCATAACACCTCCTTAATCAAAACAGGTTAAAAACTCGATAAAATTCGTTACCCGTCGCGGCAGCAAATCCACTACAGTTGCCGGTGGCATTACCACCATCACCTTCTAGGTGAGTACCCAAACAGTATTCCCATGTAACAGCGCCTGCCGGTGTAAAATCACATTCGTATGCAACGCCTCGTGGGTCATTATAATCTTGAAAACCTTGAAGATAGGGCGCTAATTGCGCACACCCATCAACCGTGGGATATTCACTAGCATTATCCGCATAGAATTGCTCAGCTGCATTCTGCAAAGCTTTGATTTCCGCTATTCTAGTTGCATCTCTACTTCTTCTAAGTGACGTCTGAAAAGCAACAATTCCCATAGTTGCTAAAATACCAATGATCGCCACAACTATCAAAATTTCTATCAGGGTAAAACCATTTTTTTTCATAGTGCTTTCATCATACCTGTGTAAAGCCATGCTTTGCAAGTCTACTTACTGATGTATAGCAATATTCATTTTTGTGGCTGAAGTGCTAGCCGATACTGTGCCATATGCATCCACTACTTTTAAAGTTGCCTGATAATTACACACTGGTTGATTGCATGAATATTGGTGGTTTGTCATAGTTTCCGTAGCAATGCCAATCCAACTTGTCCCATCCCCAAACTCAAGCGTCACTTGAGATTCTTCTGGAAGTAAGGAATCGATCACAAAATTAAAACTAATCAAATCAGCCTGGCTAGCTTGTAAAATGCGTTGGTATCTATCAAATCCCGGCTCAGCATTAAAAGAGAGAATGATTGGTCGTTGATGGCAACTGGAGTAACAATCATCACTACAATCGCTACCTGGGCGCTGATCACCCACGCCCAACAGGCGTACCGGATCGCAACAACTAAAACCATAACCTTCACAAGTGGTAATTGGCTCAATGGCATCTGGGCTTACAGATAGTGACTTAACCATACTACCGTCTTCAACCGAAATTGTTTGAGTTCGAAATACTAAATTTTCGAGTAGTGCTATTTTTTTTAACCAGATTTCTAGGTCGGCTGGCACAGCCTGTATGCTGATGGACCATACACCTTCTTCAGCAAAGACTAGCCCGGATTGACCTGGCTTTTTGCTCGCAAACAGTGGTAATTTTTTCTCGCCAAACTGCTTGGGGACAAACTCATACTGATCACATACAACTTCCAAAACGTATTCAGTATCAGAAAGAAATCGTAATTGGGGAGTATAGAGTGGACCATCATCTACATTTTCCGCCCCTAGTTCCGTGCAATATTCGTAGTACTCACCAACGTGCTTTGACCGCTGTACCAACGAAGCATCCGCCAATAGTTGATTGTAAGCTTGAAATAACACCCACTGTTGAATCGCCAAAAATGCCCCAATTGCAATCGAAGTAAAAATTACAATAAATATGAAACTATAGCGAAAAAAGCGCATGCATTTAGCCTACTACATCCCAAGGAGTTGAGTCCAGTACCAACCCCAGATAGCATCACCCCACACCAGCGCTACAGCACTACCAAGAAGGAGAAACGGCCCAAAGGGTATAGGCTGTTTTAACTTATGTTTGCCCAAAAGTAAGAGTAAGCTGCCAATTAATGCGCCAGAACAAACCGAAACCATCAGTGCCACCAAAACTTGCGGCCAGCCAACCAACAATGCCAATACAGGAGCTAGCTTGACATCCCCAAAACCCATTCCTTTGCCTTTTGTCACTACTCTAAGTAACCAGAAAAAGGCTCCGACACCAATAGATGCCAATATCATTGATATAAAATCAGTTTGCTGCATAATTTTTCCTTGCACCAATACGACTCTGTACACCAGGGTGGCTAGTGCCATGATTGCCACTGCCCAATCGGGAATAATAAAGTACTTCATATCTGCTACAAAGATAACCAGACTGAGCGTGCCAATGAGCAACCAAAAGAGGGGTTGCAACACAGTAAATGGCTGGTCTACTAACAAGAAAAAAACGCTACCTGCCCAATACCACCAAACAAAAAGGGCGCCAACCATAACTTCCATAGCTACGTGAGAGATGGCAATAGGCTTGTGGCATTTGCGGCACTTGCCCCCAAGTAACACAAATGAGAGTAGGGGGATGTTGTCATACCACTTAATAATGTAGGAGCAATGATCACAACGAGATCGACCAGTTTTCCAATCTTCTTTATCTTCCACCGTGCGATAAACCAAAACATGTAAAAAACTACCAATACAAACACCAAGAGCAAAAATCAGCAAGCTAAGCATTAGTTGAAATATAAACACCCGCTTACTGTACCGCAGAGTCGGGGAGAATACAATTGGGAGGGGTTTGATAACGAAGGTTAAGAAAAAAAATACTGGGATAAAAAAACCCCGCCTCTCGTGAGAGGCGGGGTTAATTTTCAAACTCAACAATCTGCCAGATTATGGTAGACAGATCATATCAATTCCGGTTTCGCCTGCTAAATTAGCAGTAACGTCATCTACACAAATACCAGTTGCAGGAGCTAGATCGTCTGGCAAGGTTCCGTCACATCTTAGAGTAGCCTCATTAACAAAGGCATTAGACTGTGGTGAAAAACAAACATAAACATTGTCTCCAGCCGCAGCCTCATAATAGACATAGAGACCCCTGGCTTCAACAGTTCCCGTCGACCCACCACCATCATCATCTACTCTAGTGATGTAAGAATCTTTTAATTCTTGAGTGCCCACACACCCCGCAGTAACAGCAGTTGACAATCGTTCTAAAATCTGACAGTTAGAATTAGTTTCTACCCACCCAGAATTTACCAGCTGACCCGTTAGAGCTAAGCCCGTTATATCATTTGCGTCTTCCTGCCAGGGAAAAAAACCATTGAAAGCGTTGTATCTCTCTAGCGCTCCGAGTAACTGTTCGGCATCTCCACGTTTGGCTGTATCACGACCACGATTAATTTGTTCGAGTGGATTGATTGCTGCCAAAACCATCACAGCTAAAATACCCAAAATCGAGATCACGATGAGCAACTCAATCATGGTAAAACCCCCGCTTTTTAAGCGAGCAAGCAAGGCTTTCTTCATAGTATTTCTCCTTATTATCTACTAACAATAAAATACCAACTTTTATACTATCATCCACTCTATACTAGCCAGAAGATGCTTGTCAACAATTAAAACGCGCTCGTCAAGCTATATATCGGCATCACAATAGCAATCACCATACCACCCACTGCCACTGCTAAAATTACCATAATAATTGGTTCAATCGCTGTGGTCATATTTTTCACAGCCTGCTCAGTTTCTTGCTCAAAGTAGGTCGAGAGTTTCTGTAGCACTTCATCCAATTTTCCTGTTTCCTCGCCAACTGCCACCATCTGGGACAAAATCAGCGGGATCATTTCGTGACGAGCTATAGATTCTGACAGCAAACCACCTTTTTCTACTTGGTTACGCGCCTCGGTAAAGGCTTCACGGTAAATCACATTTTCTACCCCTTCAATTACCACATCCAAAGCTTGTAGCAAAGTCACGCCGGATCCCAACAATAAAGAGAGTGTGCGCACAAAATCAGTAATCATAATTTTCTGTAGCATGTTGCCAAAAATCGGCAATTTCAAAAGTAACCCCGCTATGACTCGTTGTCCTGCTTCTGTTTTGTACCAGCGATTAAACAAAAATATGCCACCACCGATACCAGCCAATATGAGATACCACCGAGTGGCAAAAATATTGGATACACCTATCAAAATTCTTGTGGGCAACGGCAACGTTACGCCAAAGTCACTATACATAGCCGTCAGCTTTGGCAAAACAAACGTCATCATGATAAAACCGACCACTAGCATGGCCAGCACCACAATGACTGGATAAATCATGGCGCCCTTCGTTTTTGCTCGGAATTCTTTTGATTTTTCTAGATTATGAGCCAAACGAGATAAAATGTCGTCCAAAATACCTCCCACCTCACCAGCCTTGACCAACTGAACATAGAGACGTGAAAACACTTTTGGGTGAGAACTGAGGGCTTTTGAAAAAGACGCACCACCCTCAACTTCATGGAGTAAATTAGCAACGAGTTGTGAAAAACCAGGAGTTGACTGCTGAATCAGTACACCTAAAGCCTTAGAAATTGATAAACCAGCGCTGATCATAGTAGAGAGCTGGCGAGTAAAATTAACCACATCATTTTGACTAACTCCCATGAACCCTTGGAGTAGACTGCCCAAACCCTCCATACCAACTGGTTTAAGATTAATGACAAGCAATCCTCGTTCATCCAGCAACGCTGCGGCATCCACCATACTCGAAGCTTCTGCCTTACCTTTGACAACTTCTCCCAGTTTATTTTTTGCAGAATAAGAAAAAAATGGCATAGCTGATTACTCCTTTGCTAACATGCGCTCAATTTCGTCTGGTCTAAAGGCTCGGTTTCTGGCAGTTTCAGCAGTAATTTTTCCTTGCTGAACAAGCATAAATAAATGTTTTTCGAATAAAAACATGCCTTGTTCAGATGAATTTTGAATAATTGACTCAATTTGAAAAGCCTTACTTTCACGAATTAGATTCCTGACTGCGGCATTGGCAATCATGACTTCAAGCGCAGCCACTCTGCCACCCCCTTTTTTGGGCAACAATCGTTGCGAAACAACCGCACGAATCACCCCCGCCAACTGCTGGCGAATCTGTGGTTGCTGTGCTGCGGGGAATACATCAATAATTCTGTCCATCGACTCGCTGGCCGTATTGGTATGCAACGTAGCAAACACTAAGTGACCGGTTTCTGCTATCGTAATTGCTGAGGCAATTGTTTCGTGGTCACGCATTTCTCCAATCAGTACCACATCGGGATCCTCGCGCAGAGCGGAGCGGAGCGCAATATCCCAACCATGTGTATCTTGATTGACTTCTCTTTGGGAAATAATACTCTTGTCTGGTTGATAAATAAACTCAATGGGATCTTCAATCGTCAAAATATGCTCTGCGCGCTTATGGTTAATTTCATCAATTAACGCCGCCAACGTAGTTGATTTTCCCTCGCCAGTTGGACCTGTCAACAACACCAGTCCTTGAGGATACAGTGTAAAGTCGTGCAAAATAGGTAATAAATCGAGTTCTTCAATTGTTTTAATTTTTTCTGGAATAAGACGCGCAGCTAGCGCCAAAGCTCCTGAGGCATGATAGACGTTGACTCTAAACCGAGCCTTCTCCTTATATTGATACCCGAAATCAAGTTCTTTATTGACCTTAACGTAATCCTGTTGTTCTTGAGTCAAGATTGAAAAAATCAGCTCCTTGTTCTGCGCAGGCGTAATCAGTGGCATCTCAACCCGTCGTAACTCACCATCAACTCTGAGAATTGCTGGATTCCCACAGACTAAGTGGAGATCTGATCCCTGCAAATCTACAACTTTCTGCATGAGGTCATGAATGGTAATAGTGGTGCTCATAAAGGCTCCTTAATTCGATTAAATTTCGGCTACTCTCAAAACTTCTTCTATTGTAGTCACACCATCAAGAACTTTTAAATACCCATCTTGTTTCATAAACAGCATACCATCTTTGAGACTAACTTTTTCCATTTCACTGGCTGCCTTGCGCGCCATAATTAATTTAGCTATTTCTTCAGAGATCTTCATAACTTCAAAAATAGCCACTCTACCTTTGTAATCTGGCTCGGCTTCTGGTCGATCTTTTTTGGGGCGCATGAGGACAACTTCTGCCTCAGTTTTTTGGTTCTGTTGGAGCCAGCGTGCAAAATTATCGCCTAACACCGTTTTGATATTTTCAATCACCGCTGGCTCTGGCTTGTACGCTTCTTTATAGTCTGGATTGATAATACGCACAATACGTTGAGCCAACACACAAGTCATTGAAGAAGCAAGCAAAAACGGCTCAGCACCCATATCCATCAAACGAGGAAGTGCGCCAGCGGCAGAGGAGGTGTGAAGCGTGGCAAAAACTAAGTGTCCGGTTAACGAAGCTTGAACAGCTAATCCCGCAGTCTCACTATCACGAATTTCTCCTACCATAATAATGTTGGGATCTTGACGGAGGAATGACCTCAAACCAGAAGCAAAGGTGAGCCCAGCTTGAGGATTTATCTGCACTTGGTTAATTCCTGGCATTTGGTACTCAACTGGATCTTCCAACGTCATAATATTTACTCTAGGAGTGTTAATGGTGTGCAACACTGAATACAACGTAGTCGTTTTACCCGATCCAGTTGGTCCAGTTACTAATACGATTCCATGAGGCACTTTTATGGCATCCTGAACATTCCGCAGAGCTAAGCCACTGAGCCCAATTTCCTCCAAAGTAGGTACGTTGGCATTTTTATTGAGCAACCGCATCACTACTTTTTCTCCATGAATGGTTGGTAGTGTAGAGATACGCAAATCAACCTGCTGATTGTTTTCGCTAAAATCAAACCGACCATCTTGTGGCAACCGACGCTCATCTATTTTTAAACCTGAGAGAATTTTAATTCTTGAAACAACCGCCTGATGCACAGATTTCGGCAAAATTAACTTTTCTTGCAAAATACCATCAATTCTGTAGCGTACCCTAGTACGATTTTCTTGAGGTTCAATATGGATATCAGAAGCTCGAGCCTTGAGCGAAAAAGATAAAATAGTTTGCACTATTTTGGTAATCGGGGCTTGACGAATCAAGCCGCCAGAAAGCTCTCCAAAGTCTTGTTGAGATTCTTTTTGCTGTTGCACCTGCTTGGTTTGTTCCAA
>Ga0116143_10004792_pt1 | contig 12653 bp, 12 predicted proteins | sample AD_UKC034_MetaG_FD_89745 | JGI IMG/M metagenome (GOLD analysis project Ga0116143, IMG submission 89745) | Active sludge microbial communities of municipal wastewater-treating anaerobic digesters from USA - AD_UKC034_MetaG | ecosystem: Engineered > Bioreactor > Anaerobic > Digestate | place: USA...
ATCGGCCCGGCGTAGAGGGTGGAGGACTGGCTCGGCGCGCTGCCGTCGATGGTGTAGAAGGTGGCCTGGCAGCCGGAGCCGGCCCCGTCGTCGCAGGTCAAGCTGACCGACTGGGCGCCCTGGTAGGTGCCCCCGGCCGGCGAGGCCAGGGTGACCGGGGCCAGGGTGTCCGCCGGGTCCCCGCCGCCGCCGCCGCAGGCGCCCAGGAGCAGGGGGAGCAGGCTGGCGGCCGCGGCGCCGAGACAAGAGAACGATCTCATGGAGTGCCTCCTTGCGAGCTCGTCGGGTTTGCCGGCTGTCCATGCAAGCCAGGGGCCAAGGAGGCTCGACGTGTTTTCGGGGGGTTGGCGCGAGGGAGGGCGGGGCCGGACCGTCCAGGGACTGTCCAGCGGACAGTCCTGCGGTCTCAGCGCCGGCGCCTGCGCTGGAGCGCGAGGCCGGCCAGGAGCAGCAGCGCGATGGACGCCGAACCGCCGGGTGCGCCGGGCTGCCCGCAGCCGCTGGACGCCTCGGGCGCGAAGGGCCGACACTCGCCCTCCACGCACTCGTGACCGCCCACGCAGTCCATGGAGCTCTGGCAGGTCGTGAGGCAGCCGTCCTCGCCGCACACGTAGGGCACGCAGGAGATCTGGGTGGCCGCGCTGCACGTCCCGGCGCCGTCGCAGGTTCCCGCCAGGGTGGTCAGGAAGTTCTCGCAGCGGGTGGGCGAGCAGGCGACGCCCTCGACCGGGAAGGCGCAGCCCTCCCGCGCGGTGCCGTCACAGATCCCCTGACAGGCCCCCTGCCCGGCGCAGCCCGCGCGCCCGCCGTGGGGCGCGCCCTCGGCAGGAGAGCAGGTGCCCTCGCTGCCGGCCACGTCGCAGGCCTCGCACTGCCCCGCGCAGCTCGAGTCGCAGCAGAAGCCGTCTGTGCAGGGGCCGTCGAGGCACTGGTGATCCCCGGCGCAGGCCCAGCCCTGGGTGAGCTTCTCGACGCACACCCCGGCCGCGCAGAACTCACCCGCGGCGCAGTCCGCGTCCAGGGTGCAGCCCCGGCCGCAGAACTCCCCGTCGCAGTCCGCCGGGGCGCAGGCTTGGGTCTGCTCGGCCGGGCAGGCGCCCGTGCCCTGGCAGGAGGCCGGGAGCACGGCCACGGCGTCGGTGCACGAGGCCTCGCGGCATGGGACCGCGTCGCCAGGGTAGGCGCAGGCCGCGGGGTCGCTCCCGTCGCACACTCCCCCGCAGTCACTGCCGTCCGCTGCGCAGGGGGTGCGCTCCCCGTGGGGCGCGCCGGTCACCAGGCTGCAGGCGCCCTCGGCGCCGGTGAGGTCGCAGGCCTCGCACTGCCCGGCGCAGGGGCCGTCGCAGCAGACGCCGTCGACGCAGTGGGCGGACTGGCACTCGGCCGAGGTGAGGCACGGGTCGCCGAGCGCGCCGGGTGAACGGCACAGCCCGGCATCGCAGGCGAAGCCGGGGGCGCAGTCGGCGGAGCTCCCGCAGGTCACCAGGCACGCCTCGGCCCCGCACGCGTACGGGGCGCACGCCCGCGTGGCCGGCTCCGGGCAGGTCCCCGATGCGCCCGTGCAGCTCGCCGCCTGCGTCTCGAGGCCATCGAGGCAGCTCGCCGCCCGGCACTCGATGGACACGGGCTGGAGGGCGTCCGGCGGGCAAGCCGGGGTGAGGCCGGTGCAGCGCTCCGCGAGGTCGCACGCCCCGGCCGCCGGGCGGCAGGCCACCGTGTCCGGCAGAAGGAGATCCGCCGGGCAGGCCGCCGAGTCGCCGGCGCAGGACTCCGCCGCGTCGCAGTCCCCGGCCGCCGCGCGGCAGGTCGTGCCCGGGGGCAGGAGCGCGTCCACGGGGCAGTCCGCGGACGCGCCCGAGCAGATCTCGGCCGCGTCGCAGGGGCCCGCCGCGGCCCGGCACTCGGTCCCGGCCGGCAGGTAATGCCCACCCGCGTCGCAGCAGGGGCCCGAACCCGGGAGGCAGCCGTCCTCGACCTCGAGGCCCAGGGAGAACTCGGTCGTACCCGACAGGGTGCTTGTGGCTGTGGCTGTGATGAACTGGCCTTCCACCAGCGGGGTGCCCAGGCTCATGTCGAAGGTCGCGTGCCCGGAGCCGTCGGTGAGCACGGACAGCGAGCCGAGCCAGATCTCGCCCTCGCCGTAGCCGGTCGGATCGAGAGAGGTGTTGGCGTAGACGTCGATGAGGTAGGTGGTGCTGGCCGCGGCCTGCAAGGTGCCGCTGATCCGATTCACGCCGGCCACGGCCCGGGTGAGCACCGGGATTGGGTTCGTGGGCCCGTCGGAGTCGAGATCGATCCCCAGTCCGCCGTTCGAGTGGATCGAGTTGGCGCGGATGGGAGAGGCCGGATGGTTGGACGTGGCCGCGATGCCGGACCCGGCGTTGAAGGCGATGACGTTGCGCGCCCCGGGCACGACCCCACCGATGATGGAAGGCCCGTTCCAGTCGTCGTTCTTCTCGATGCCGTTCCCGAGGTTCGACAGCGGGCTGACGCCGTCCGCGGCCGTCCCGATGTAGTTGCCCATGACCTGGACGTTGTCGCGGATGACGAGACCAGAGACCATGTTGCCCGAGATCACGTTGGCGTCACCCACACCCGTACCCCCGACGGTGGGACCACTGCCCCCGTAGTACGACCAGCTCACCGCGATCCCGAACCCTCGGGACAGGCCGGCCGAATTGTTCGGGATGGCGTAGGTGCCAGACGCATCGGTCCCGATGTAGTTGCCGGTGATGGAGCCTCCGCGGCCGAAGAACTCGATTCCGAACTCGGTGTTCCCGGAGATCAGGTTGTCCTCGATGGCCCACTCCCAGTGGCCGCCGGAGATCTCCTCTGCGTAGACGCCGTATCGGTTGGGGAGAGCCAGGGTCCCTGTCGCGTCCGTGCCGATGTAGTTGCCCTGGATGGTCACGTAGTTGCATCCCCAGCAGATGGCGGTGATGCCAGCGTCTTGGTTCCCGGAGATGACGTTGCGATCACTGGGCACCGGGCCGCCGATGGTGACGTCGCTGGAGTCGAGGAAGATCCCGACACCATTGGGCTGGGCGGAGCTACCGCTGGCTCCCACGCCGATGTAGTTGCCCGCGACGGTGACGAACCCGCCCGCGCTGGGGAGGTAGATCCCTGTCTCCCAGTTCACGATGACCAGCCCGCGAATCACGCAGTTCCCCTCGGCCATCAGCCCCGTCTCGCCGCCGCCGGACGAGTTGACACCGTCGAGCACCACGACGGGTGTCCCGGCGAAGCCTGGCTGGGTGGTGCCGTCGAGCACCACGTGAGAGAACAACGGGGGAAGCGCGGTCGCCGGCCGGATGGCCTGGAGCGGTGACAAGTTGAAGTGGATCGCGTCCGCGCCGCCCAGGGCGTTGTGCTCCTGGATGGCCGCCCGGAGGGTGCACACGCCGGCCGCGGTGGCGCACGTCCCGTCGCCGGGGGAGGCGTCGGCCGCGTCCCCGTTCGAGTCGACCACGAAGGTGGCCGCCGACGCCGGGATCGCCGCGAGCCAAACGCAGCCCATCGCGAGCAGCGCGGAGCCAAGGTGCGGGCGAGAGATGTGGCCGTGGTGAATCATGGGGAGCCTCCTGGTTTGGCTTCCGAAGGGGGCCACGATGCAAGGGCGGGGCCAAGGGGGGGCTGATGCAACCCCGGGGGGTTACGGGGAGGAGGGCCGGGAGCCGACCGTCCAGGGACTGTCCAGCGGACGGTCCAGGGCGGGGTTGCGCTCCTGCGGGTGCCGTGGTTACCTCGGGCCAGAGCGAGGTGACGCATGGCGGACAAGCCCTTCCAGCACCACTACCCCGACAACCTGAACCACTGCTACGGCTGCGGCCGGCTGAACGAGCACGGCCACCAGATCCAGAGCTTCTGGGACGGGCTGGACGGCGAGGAGAGCGTGTGCCGCTTCCGGCCCAAGCCCTACCACACGGCCATCCCGGGCTACGTCTACGGCGGGCTCATCGCCTCCCTCGTCGACTGCCACTCGACCGGCACCGCCATGGCCGCCGCCTACCGGGCCGAGGGGCGGGCCATGGGCTCCGAGCCGCCCATCCGCTTCCTGACCGCGTCCCTCAAGGTGGACTACAAGAAGCCCACCCCCATCGACGGCGAGCTCGAGATCCGCGCGCGGCCCATCGAGGTGAAGGGCCGCAAGGTGGTGGTCGAGTCGCGCGTGATCGCCGGGGGCGAGGTGTGCGCCACGGGCCTGGTGGTGGCCGTGCGTGCGCCCGAGCACCTGTTCAAGGGCTAGAGCTCGAGCGCCTCAGCGCCTCGCCCGGCGCAGCCGGGCCATGAACATGCCGTTCGCCGGCCCGTCCCAGGGCCACACCCAGGCCGCGCCGTCGGTCGGTTCGCCCGAGAGCGGGTGGGGGAAGGGCTCGGGGGCGAAGCCCGGCGCGCGCGCGAGGAAGCGGCGCACGGCCTCGGGGCCCTCGGCCCGGGTCAGGGTGCAGACCGAGTAGACGAGCACCCCGCCCGGGCGCACCGCCGCCGCGGTGCGCTCGAGGATGCGCCCCTGGAGCGCGGCCTTGGCGGCGACCTCCTCGCGGCCGAGCCGCCAGCGGGCGTCCGGGTTCCGGGCCCAGGTGCCGAGCCCCGAGCAGGGCGCGTCCACCAGCACGCCGTGGTAGCCGCCCAGCGCGTCCTGCTCGTCCCGGGGCGGATCGTCGCGGGCCGCGTCCAGCGTGGCGAGCTCGAGGCCCTGGAGCCCGGCCTCCTCGGCGCGCCGCCGGGCGGACTCGAGGACGCCGCGGCGCACGTCGCTGGCCACCACCCGCCCCTGGCCCTGCATGCGCTCGAGGAGCCCGAGGCTCTTGCCGCCCGCGCCGGCGCAGGCGTCCCACCAGCGCTCCCCGGGCCGCGGGGCGCAGGCCTCGCACACCGCCTGGGAGGCGAGGTCCTGCACCTGGAAGAACCCGGGCAGCTTCCGCCGGGCCGGGTCGAGGTCGGGGTTGCCGCCCAGCCGGACGGCCCGCGCGAGCCGGGGGTGGGCCTCGAGCAGGCCGCCGAGCAGCGCGCGCAGCGGCTCGAGGTAGCCGGGGCGCACCGCCAGCCAGGTGGGCGGGCGGGCCTGGAAGGCCTCCAGGCAGCGGGTGAGGTGCGCCGCGGGGTCCGCGCCCTCCGGGACGCACAGCTCCTCGGCGAGCCAGGCCGGGGCGAGCGCCCGGGGGTCGAGCGCGGCCGGGGCCAGGTTCTCGGGCAGGCGATCGCGCCACAGGGCGACGAGCGCCTCGGCGCGCCCGGCGAGCGTGCGCCCGCCCTGGGGGGCGAGCCCGTCCCCGGGCAGGCGGCAGAGCTCGAGCATGGCCCGCGCGGCGGGGTGCGGGCTCTCCGCGTCCAGCAGGTAGGCCGCGGCCGCGGCGGCCTCGGGGCCCAGCAGCCGGAGCGGCTCGGTCCAGCCCCGCCAGCGGAAGTGGGAGAAGACGAGCTCCGACAGGAAGCGCCGGTCGCGCCCGCCGAGCTCGCGCCGCCGGCGGAGGAACTGGGAGAGCGCGGTGTCCACGGGGTTCCCCTGCCGGACCTCCCGCTCCATGCGCGCCAGGATCTCGGCCGCCAGCTCGGCCTGCCGCGCGGAGACGCTCTTGCCCTTGCCCATGGCGGGCACCTTACTGGGTCCGGCCGGGCGCCGCAACCCGGTTCGCTTGTGCTCGCGGGCGCGATCGGCATAGCCTGGCTCCAGCATGGAGATCCCGCTCGATCCCTCCGCCCGGGCGCTGCTGTTCGACCTCGACGGGACGCTGGTCGACAGCATGCCGGCCCACCTCGAGGCCTGGCGGGCGGTGCTCTCGCCGCGCGGGCTCGCCTTCCCGGAGGGCTTCATGGACGAGGTGGCCGGTCGGCCCACCGTGGCCATCGCCGAGATCCTGCGCGATCGCTTCGGCTTCCCCGTGGAGCCCGCGGCCCTGGCGGCCGAGAAGCAGGCCGCCTTCCTGGCCCACCTGGAGCACGTCCGGCCCGTGCCCGAGACGGGGGCCCTCGCCCGTCGGGCGCACGGCAGGTTGCCGCTCGCGGTGGGCACCGGCGGGCGGCGGGCGCAGAGCGCGCGGCTCCTCGCCCTGGCCGGGCTCGCGGATCTCTTCCCGGTGGTGGTGACCTCCGAGGACGTGGAGCGGCCGAAGCCCGCGCCCGACACCTGGCTGCGCTGCGCCGAGCTCCTGGGCGTCCCGCCCGGAGACTGCCTGGTGCTCGAGGACGCCTCGAGCGGCCTCGAAGCGGCGCGCCGGGCGGGCATGCGGGCGCTCGACGTGCGGCCCTACCTCGGCAGCCATGCCGTCCGGCCTCCCCTCGACGGTGGCAAATAGTCCGAGCTTTCCCGTGGTTACTATTCGACGCACCTGGTTGAACATGGCCTTGGGGCGCTCACCAAGGGATTGAGAATCATCGGGGTGCGGCTCCTTGGGGGCGACGGGTGTGGTCATGCAGCCCCCGCGGGTGATCTAGCACTGGGAAGACCGGCTGTGAATGCCCTCTGGGGTGACTGCGCGGCGGGGCTGACCTGCGTGGGCGTGCCCGCGGACGGGTCCTACGGCGCCTGCGCCGCCGGGTTCGAGCCGATGACCCTCGGCGGGCTCTGCTACTGCGCTCCCGCGAGCGGCTGACCCCTCCCCCCGCAGGCGTCACCTGGGGCGCCGTTCCTCGCCCCAGGGAGATAGATAATCCTTGCGACCCGATCCCTGGATGTGCCATTATCGCACAATGACGCGGAACCAAGCCGAGTGGATGGAGCTGGGCGAACGTGTCGCCCGAGCGAGGAAGGCTGCGCATCTGAACCAGCAGGACCTCGCCAGCAAGATCGGGATCGATCGGACCGCCCTGACCAAGATCGAGACAGGCGGGCGCGGGCTCGATGCCCTCGAGCTCGCCAGGATCGCCCAGGTCGTCGGTCGACCGATCGACTGGTTCGTGCTGCCGCCCTCCCGTGCAGTGGCCGGACGTCGGGCCGAGCTGGCCCGGGAGGAGCTCGGTGACTCCCCGGCGGACATCGCGCTCGAGGATCTGGCCCGGGACGTCGAGCTGCTCGTGGGGCTTGGTCTGCTCAGGGCGGCCTCCCGATTCAAGCCCCGAATCAAGGTCAAGACGGTCGACGATGCCGAAGCGGTCGCGGGAGCCCTCCGGAGGCACCTTAAGCTCGAACCAGGACCTGCCTGGGAGCTGCAGCGGATCGTGGAGCCGGCCGGCCTGTTCGCATTCTCCCTCGACCTGGGCGCAGAGACCCTGGATGGCTCTTACCTCGCCGTCGACCGGTGCGGGGTGGCGCTCGTCAATGGCCGGCAGGATCCCGGTCGGCGCCGATTCACCCTGGCTCACGAGCTCGGGCACCACGTCTTCGAGGATACCCACTCCACCGAGTGGGTCGTCGATCACTCATCCCGATCGAGGGAGAAGCTGGTCAACGCCTTCGCCATCCACTTCCTCGCCCCCGGCCGTGCGTTCAAGGACCGATGGCGGGCGGAGGTCGCCGAGCATGGCGTTCGCGGCGCCGCGATCACCCTGGCGGCCGAGTACGGACTGAGCTGGACCGCCGTCTGCGCTCACCTCTGCAACCTGGATCTCGTCGGCCAGCAAGAGCAGCGGCAGCTCGAGCTCCATCCCCCTCGGCGCCACGACTACCTCGAGCTGGGGATCTCGCTCCGGGAGGAGCTGGCACCGCCCGCCGTGCCGCCCCAGTACGCCAAGGCAGTTGTCAAAGCCTTCAAGGCTTACAAGATCTCGAGCGCCCGAGCCGTCGAGATGCTTCGGGAAACGGTTCCTGAGGAGGATCTCCCCGAGCTGGAGCCTCCGCCGCTCGAGTCGCTCAGGCCCGAGATAGTGGCCGGTTCGAGGAGATGATCCTCGTCTTTGACACCTCGGTCCTGAGCTGCTTCGCCAGGGCCTCCAGGTTGCCAGTGCTCGACCAGCTATCTTCTCGGAGCGAAAGACGGGTCACGACGAGAGCTGTCCTCGAGGAGCTCAGACACGGGACCCGGCTCTACCCGTAGCTCGCGGACGTCTCCAGGCAGGAGTGGCTCGAGGCGGTCGCCGCGGATGGGCTCGGCGAGCTCCGCTACTTCGCCGAGTACGCCAAGAGGCTCGTCGACTCCAAGGGACGAAATGTAGGGGAAGCCTCCGCTCTCGCGTGGGTGAAGGCTCATGGCGGCGTACTTCTGGCTGACGATCAGACGGCAGCCGTGTTCGCCCGGGAGCAGGGGATCCCCCTGAAGAGGTCCCTGGCGCTCATCTCCGATGGGATTCGAAGCGGGCTCCTCGGCCAGAGAGATGCCGGCATCCTCGTGGATGAACTGATCGCCGGAGGAGCACGATTCCCGTGCAAGGGAGGGTCAGCCTTTCTGCAATGGGCCAACAGCGAAGGGCTGCTCGACCCGTAGGCGGCTTGGCCCGTGCGGACTCCCGCGCGGCGGGCCGGCGGGGGGAAGGGGCGATTGACAGGCTCGGGCGATCGCGGGTAGAGACCGAGCGAGGAGCTGAAGCCTTGGGCAAGAAGAAGAGCGAAGGCCATTTCCTGGTCACCTACCGCGACCCGGTCACCGAGAAGGTGGCCGAGCTGAAGGTGCGCTCCGTCGACGACTCGAGCCTGGGCCTGAGCTTCGTGCGCCTGTCCGACTTCCTGTTCGACACCGAGGCGCTGGTGGTGAAGCCCGGCGAGGACGCGCTGAAGAAGCGCTACGAGGGCGTGAAGAGCCTGCACCTGTCGATCTACACGGTGGTCAGCATCGCCGAGGTGGGCGCGGCCGCCTCGGCCCTGAGCTTCGAGCACGATCGCAGCAACCTGGTCGTCCTGCCGGGCGCGCGGAAGCCGCCCCCGCGGGGCGAGTGAGCGCCGCGCCGCGGGCGGCCGGGGAGGAGCGCAGGCATGAGGGTCTCCGGCTCGCTGGCGATGTCGCTGTGCGCGGCCTGCCTGGCGGCCTGCGGCGGCGGGGGCGGGGGCGGCGGCGAGCCCGACGCGGGCGGCCTGACCTGCGGGCCGGCCGAGCTCAGGCTGGAGGGGGAGCTCGACGGCGCGCCGGTCTCGTGGCAGTACGCCGTGGCCGGCCTGGCGCAGGACAACACCGCGGCCGCGAGCCCCTGCTGGGCCATCGCCTACCTGGACGGCGGCGGCCGGCTGAAGCTCGAGTGGCCGGCCCCGCTCGCCGAGGGCGGCGCGGGCGAGGCGCGCGGCGAGCTCAGCGCCCAGGCCCAGGGCGGAGAGGCCCTGGGGAACTGCGCCGCCGACGGGTTCCCCGGGCGGGTGACGCGCTTCTCTCCGGGGGAGATCCGGTTCGAGCTCACCTCGCTCCGTGAGCTGCCGGCCTGCAGCGGCGCCGCCCGTGCGGGCAGCTTGCGCGGCTGCGCGCGCTACCCGTGAGCGAGGGCGCCGTGGAGCCCCTCTACACCCTGCTCAACCCCGCCGCGGGCGGCGGGCGCGCGGGCCGGCGCTTCCCGGCCTGGGAGGCGCGCCTGCGCGCGCGGGGCGTCGAGCTCGAGGTCCAGCGCACCGAGGGGCCGGGCCACGCCCGGGAGCTCGCCCGGGCGGCCCGGGCCGCCGGGCGCACGCGCTTCCTCGGCGTGGGCGGGGACGGGACCTCCTTCGAGGTGGTGGACGGGCTGCTCGGCGTCCCGGGCGGCCCGCGGCCGGTGTTCGGCAGCCTGCCGCTCGGCTCGGGTAACTCCTTCCTGCGCGACTTCGGCGTGCTCGGGCCCGAGGCCGCGGTCGAGGCCATCGCCCGCGGGGTCGCCCGGCCGGTGGACGCGGTGCGCGCCGAGCACGCGGGCGGCGCGCTGCACTTCCTGAACCTCCTGTCGGTGGGCTTCTCGGCCCGGGCCGGGGCGCTGATGAACCGGCGCTTCAAGCCCCTCGGGCGGCGCGGGTATGACCTCGCGGTGCTGCTGTGCGCCGCGCGCATGCGCCACCACGCCTTCCGCCTGCGCGCCGACCACGGCGACTGGGACGAGCGCCCGTGCACGCTGCTCGCCTTCTGCAACAGCCGCTACACGGGCGGCAGCATGCGCATGGCCCCGGCGGCCGATCCCACCGACGGGCGGCTGGACCTCATCCGCATCGGGCCGCTCTCGGGCCCGCGGCTGGTGGCCTCCTTCCCGCGCATCTTCCGCGGCACCCACGTCGACATGCCCGAGACCGAGGCCGGCCAGGCGCGCCGGGTGGAGCTCGCGCTCGAGGGCCCGGTGGACTGCATGATCGACGGGGAGGTGCTCTCGCTCGAGCTCCGCGCGCTCGAGGTGGCGCCCGCCGCGCTCGAGGTGCTGGCCTGATGGGCCTGCGAGCCCGCCTGCGGGCCGAGCGCGAGGCCCTCGCCCGCCTGCACCCGGACGCCGGGCCCCGCGAGCTGGCCCTGGGGCTGGCGGCCTGGGGCGTGAACCTGGCCTGGGGGCTGCCGAGCCTCTCGGCGCTGACCCTGCTGGCCGGCCCGCTGGGCGTGGCGCCCGAGCGGCTGCAGCCCCTCTACCGGCTCTACAGCGCGGTGCAGCTCGGGCTGCTCGGGGTGCGCTGGCGGGCCGAGGTGGACCCCGGGGTGGACCCCGCCCGGCCCTACTTCTTCCTGCAGAACCACGTCAACCACTTCGACTTCATCGCCTGCCACAACGCCAGCCCCCACTTCCGCCAGGGCATCGAGCTCGAGAGCCACTTCCGGGTGCCGCTCTACGGCCCGTTCATGCGCTCGCGCGGCACGGTGCCGGTGCGCGCGGGCGAGCGCGGCCAGAGCCCGGCGCTCACCGCGCGCATCCGCGCCGAGCTCGAGCGCGGCCGCTCCATCCTCGGCTTCCCCGAGGGCACCCGCACCCCGGACGGCCGGGTGGGCCCCTTTCGCCAGGGGCTGTTCCGCATCGCGCGCGAGCTCGGGACCCCGGTGGTGCCGGTGGCGGTGGCGGGCATGTTCGCCCTGATGCGCAAGGGCAGCCTGCTGCTGCGCCCGGGCGCCGACGTGACGGTCGTGCTGGGCGCGCCGCGGCCCACGGCCGGCCTCGCGGACGAGGCGCTGGACGCGCTGGTCGACGAGGTGCGCGCCTTCATCGCCCTCCGGGTGGAGCCGCGCTTGTCGGCCGCCCGGCCGCCGGGCTAGGGTGTGGGTATGAAGGCAGCCCGCCACCTGCTGTCCGCGGCGCTCGCGCTGTGCGCGTGGGGCTGCGGCGCCCCCGCGCGGGAGCCGCCGGCCTGCGTGGACGAGTGCGCGCCGGGCCAGGCGCGCTGCGATCCCTGGGGCGCCCGGGTGCTCTGCGAGGGGCCGGGCGGGGAGGGCTGCGCCCGCTGGGGCGTCCCGGCGGCGTGCGCGCAGGATCGGATCTGCGCGGCCGGGGAGTGCGTGTGCGCCAGCCCCTGCGAGGCCGGCGCGCGGGCCTGCTCCGGGGCGGCGGTGATCGCCTGCGCCGCGCCGGAGGGAGACGGCTGCCCGGCCTGGGGCCCGCCGGAGGCCTGTCCGGCCGGCCTGACCTGCGAGGCCGGGGCGTGCGCCTGCGAGATCCGCTGCGCCCCGGGGGAGCTGGCCTGCGCGGGCAGCCTGGGGCTGGTCGAGTGCATCGGCCCGGACGGGAGCGGGTGCCCGGCCTGGGGCCCGCTCGCGCCCTGCCCGGACCGCACCCTGTGCGACGCCGGGGCGCGCGGGTGTGTGGCCGTGGAGCTGCCCGCGTGCGGCGGGCAGCACGAGTGCGACTTCGTGGGGCAGAAGGTGTGCGTGAACGAGAGCATGTACCGGGAGTGCGCGCTCGGGCCGGACGGCTGCCTGGAGCTCGACTGCTCGAGTTGACCCTCGAGCTGGTACCCGTGCCCGGGCGGCACGGAATGCAGGACCTACCCGAACGGTGGCGCCTGCGAGTGAACGCGGAGCGTGGGGGCGGAGCATGGAGAGCGAAGAGGAACGGGCCGAGGGCGCGCAGCCGGAGCGCCGGCTGTCGCGGCTGGCCCACGCGCTGAACAACCACCTGACGCCGCTGCTCGGCTTCGCCGAGCTCCTGGTGCTCGAGCTGCCCGCGGGCAGCCGGCACGCGGGCTGGGCGCTCGAGATCCGCCAGGCCGCGCTGGCCGCGCGGGAGGTGACCGAGGAGCTCCTGGCCCTCGGCCGCCATGCGGCCTCCCGCGAGGCCCCGGCGAGCGGCGACCGCCTGGGCCAGGGCACGGTGCTGGTCGTCGCGCCCGACGCGAGCCAGCGCGAACTCGCGCGGGCCATGCTCGAGCTGCACGGGCACCGCGTGGTGCTGGCCGGCGAGCCCGGCGAGGCCGCGCGGCTGGCGGCCGAGGGGCCGGTCGACCTGCTGCTCGCCGATCTCGACGGGCTGGGGCCGGAGGCCGCGGCGCTGCACGCGCGCCTGGCCGCCGGCCGGCCTGGGCTGCCCGCCCTGTTCCTGTGCGCCCGGCCCGACGAGGTCCCGGCCCCGCCTGGACGGCTGCTCCCCAAGCCGTTCACCGTCCAGAGCCTGGTGCTGGCCGTGCTCGAGGCCATGGGGCGCATCAGCCCCGACCCGACCCCCTGAGCGAGCCGGCGGGACCCGGCGAGAGCACGTACGCCGGGTGGCGGCGAGGGGGCCCCCGTCCACGCGGACGGCACCCTGCGCCGGAGCATGGACGGGGAGCGAGCCGGCGGGTCCCGGCGAGAGCACGTACGCCGGGTGACGGCGAGGGGGCCCCCGTCCACGCGGACGGCACCATGCGCCGGAGCATGGACGGGGAG
>Ga0116143_10004793_pt1 | contig 12651 bp, 11 predicted proteins | sample AD_UKC034_MetaG_FD_89745 | JGI IMG/M metagenome (GOLD analysis project Ga0116143, IMG submission 89745) | Active sludge microbial communities of municipal wastewater-treating anaerobic digesters from USA - AD_UKC034_MetaG | ecosystem: Engineered > Bioreactor > Anaerobic > Digestate | place: USA...
CCCGGGCGTAAATGCGGAAAAACAGGGGGTCAGAGCCACCAGTTCCGGGAAAACCAGCGCCGGAAACCATTTATTTGCCGGAGAGATAATCCTTAAGCGCATGATGATACTCGCCGGAGGACACAACTTCATCGGAAGAGCCGTGATCAGCGAGGGCCCCATGATCACGGTACTCCTCCATGATCGTTTTCACGATATCTAACTTCCCGTTGTTAGTCTTTACCCCTTCAGCCCGGCGGCGATACTCCCGCGCGACACGCAGGGACGCGCGGAAAAGCCCGTCTCCCGCGATAACGAGCCCCCAGCCCGCAAGTCTCCGCAGTCCCCCGACAAGCTCGTCCTCCGAGAGTACGTTGTGGTCAGCGTAATCCACGAAGGAAATGATCCCGCGCACGTCGGTACCGCCGGAGTACGTGCCCTCAAGCACCGCGAGGAGGATCAGGATGTCGGAAGTATCGAATTGCGCGTCGTCCCGTTCGTTCATCTCTCATCCTCCATCAATCAACATATCCGGAACCGGTAAAGGCGCGCGAGGGGAGATACCCGTGCCAGATCATGTCCCTTTTTCCCAGCAGCCGGCATTCCCCAACTGAAGGCGCGCGGTAGATTATCCTGAACCGCTGGTTCCCTCCCGATACCGCGCCGATGGGCGCCCTCCTGCCATCACGGCTTTTGAAGTAAAGCTTCGGATCGGTGAAATCAAATATAAAAGTGCGCTTCTGGTCGGGCTGGAGCACTATCACGTCACCTTCCCGGGGCGCCCTTTTCGCGGGGACGATAGGGTCCGGTATCCAGTGCCGGTCCCTGTCGTTCCTCGTGAATCCAGTGAAGCCCTGCGGCTCCACGGTGAACGATCCGAAATCCGGAAGGTTCACCAGTGCCAGCGCTTTCCCCGACACATTGTACATCGTGAACCGGACCTGTATCACTTCCCTCCACCGGGAACGTTGATCGTTCTTCCAGCCGACATCTATGGAGTGCGCCAGGGGACTCCACCGATGCCCCCTGATAACGGCGGTGCCGTCGCCACCCAGTGCCACCTCCACCTCCATGGGAGTCTGAGCGCCGTCACGGTTGTCCCACCTCCTTCCCATCTTCGCTTCCATCTCCAGCCCCCTGCCCTGCTGTACGAAATACGCCTCGATGCCGTATTTCATTCCGATGGATTCCCTGGAAGAGTACTCCGGGTCCGCGTACCATCCCTTGATGAAGATCCCCCCGTCCGGTTCTTCTTCCGTGAGATACGACAGTTCCGCCAGTCCGCCCTCGTGCCTTTTCAGGACCCCGTAGAGCACCTGCCCCCGTCGCAGCTTTTTTGTATCGATATTCCTCGTGAAGGCGGGCCCCACGTTCGATATTTCGTACTCCAGCCGCACGTAGTCGCCGCGGAACAGGTCCCGCGGATCCACCGGCGCCGTGCGCAGGTAGACCGTATCGCCCCACCTGGCGATCTTCTCGCGCTTCCCGCAAATGAAGAAGAGCACCAGGAACTGCAGGAGTATCGCCGCGATGAACAGTTTTCTCATCATGACCGCACCTCCCGCTCCTTCTTGAACCGGTTATAGAAGGCGCCCACTGCGAATATCGCACCACCCACGGCCAGGAACACCAGGCCGCGCACCACCAGGTCCTCGAAGAGGTCCGCATAACGCGTGAAGGCCAGAAGCGCGAAGAGCGCCACTCCGGCCGCCGTCTTTTTCGAGTTCAGGTTTCTCACCCCGTCCCAGATGAGGGTGATACAGTACGCCAGCAGGATGAGGTTGAAAATTCCGGCAAGCCCCCAGCCCTCGAAGCGCAGGTACGCCGGGGGGAGCGGTGCGTCCGGGTGACTGGCGGTCCTTTCTGCCATGAGGCGCTCTATCCTGATCCCTTCCGCGAACTTGAAGACCAGCACCGCTATCGAGGCCAGGACGCCCGCGGAGTCGACGAGTATCGCCGCGGTGAACCGCTTGTCCCGCAGATACCGCACCGTCAGCGCAAGCGCCGTCATCACCCCCGCGGCCACGCAGAGCAGTATGAAGTACTCGACGCCGCCGTGCCGGCCAAACTGCAGAAGGGCACTCCCGAGCTTCGGGAAGCTCAGGAGGTAGAGCATCAGCGCGTAGGGAACGAAACCCAGGATGGTCATTACCGCTGAGCTTTCGGGGAACGACTCGCTCGACGACAGGAGGTGTCCCGCCATGATGATGACTGCCGCGGCGAGGAGTATCACCGGCGCCGCGGCCCTCTCGTGGATGGAAAGCGCGTTCGATATCAGGGCTGCGAGGGCCGCGATGACGCCTACGGCGAGCAGGACCCTGGATTTTTTCACCCATGCCAGGGGCACCGTGCAGAGGATGATGACGACAGGCGCCAGGTGGAACACGTTCCTGAAATCATGGGCCTCGAAGCCGCCCCAGAAGGCGAGTATCACCGCCGCGAGGATGCACTGCGCGATGGACGGCATGGCCCACGCCATCGCCCAGGCGCCGATTCCCCACGCGAGGAGCCCGTTGGGATAATGTTCGTCGATATGATATACCTGCGCGATAAGCCATATCGCCGCGCCGAAGAGCATGGTCCCCAGGAGGCTCACTCCCTCGCCCAGCCCCTTGCGGGAACTCTCTTCCCGTGTAAAATGATATCCCGCCGCGTGGGCCGCGAGCATCGACGCGAAGATGAGCAGGAGCTTCACGTAGCGCCCCATCTTTTCCCAGTTGTAGGCGATGATAAGGATGAGACCCAGGCCGAAGATGACGGACCCCACCGACGTGAGCACAATCATACCCCAGTTTCTTTCCTCCGGAGCCGGATACCTGCCGCGCAGGGCTAGAGCCTGTTTCTCGTCGATAAGGCCGTCCCGTACCCACCCCTCGATCTCCAAGAGGAGCCACCGCACATGCATGGTCAGCTTCAGGCTCATTGATACGCTCCTATTCACATAAAGGCTTATCTGTTAACCGGAACTTGTAGCCTAGGCGCTTCTGGTCAAATACCAACCTAAAAATTATCGTGCCGCGGTATTTTTTATACGATAACCTCTGACAGATCCGGGATCGTCATGAGACCCCACTTTCGCGAACAGGTTACCATGTATCGCGCCGGCAGGTACAGGAAGGTAAATTTCACCAGGGACGATGTCGAGCGTAACAAGGATTCTGTGCGTACACTGACTCCCGCGAAGTGAACGCGAGGTGCTCCTCACCAGACATCCTCCGGAATATACGTCACACAACGTCTGAAGGGAACTGTTTCTGCCTGCTCAGTCGAAGAGCCGGTTCCCGTACTTCACCAGGACGCCAAACTCTCTGAATCCGCCATCAACGGTCCGGTAATACCGGTAATACGGCTCCGCCATGATGAAATGGCCTTCCCGTTCCCACGCCTTGAGGGGCACGGGCATGCCGAGGAACAGGTTGACGGCGTAATCACCCAGGTTCCCTCCGAAGATCCTCGAACAGCCGGCACCGAAAGCGAGGATGAACCAGACGCCCACCTCGCCGTAGGGCATGAGGATGTCCTCGTCACCATCAACCGCCCGGACCCCGCCGGAGACCCAGAATTGCGGGAGGCCCAGTGATATTATTCCGTTCGAACTCGTGGCCTCGTTTCCCATGGTGATATCGACGCTGTAGACGGGACTGCCGCCGGGGCTCCCGTCCTCGATGCGTCCGGCACCGGGTCCCAGTACCAGCCAGAACTCATCGCCCGCGGCCGCGGCGGGTGCAGATACCAACGAGTGCACCAGTATCACAGCGGCAACGAGTGCTGCACGATGAACAGTAATCACGATATGGTTCTCCTCATGTCACGGTGAATATCTCGATCATGCCTGATTTTCCCTTCACCTCGAAGGTGCCCAGATTGTGCAGTCTGAACCCATCACCCAGGCAGTCGGCCACCGCGCGCGAGACGAGGAGGCACTCGCCCGTCGTCTTGCACAGGCCCTCGATGCGGCTCGCCAGGTTCACCGTGTCGCCGATGACCGTGTACTCCAGGCGGCTCTCCACGCCGATGTTCCCCGCGAGGAGCTGGCCGTAATGTATCCCCACGCCTATCCGTATCTCGAAAAGCCCGCGGGCGCGCCGCTCGGCGTTCAGCGCCTCGACGGCCGCGAGCATCCCGACGCCGGCCCTCACCGCGCGCACCGCGTCGTCGTCCGCCGGCTCGGGCGTGCCGAACACGGCGAGTATCCCGTCGCCGATGAACTTGTCCAGCGTGCCGCGGTGCGTGAATATCACCCCCACCATCTTCTCGTGGTATTCCGAGAGGAGGCCGAGCACCTCCTCAGGCGAGAGGCGCTCGCTCAGCGCGGTGAAGTCGCGGATGTCGCAGAAGAGCACCGCGGCGTTCTGGATCACGCCCTGCGGCTTCATGAAATCGTCGCCTGCGCCCGCGATGGCCTCGGCGATCTTCGGCGAGAAGTAGCGCGAAAGCTGGCTGGCCGCTACCTCGTTGCGCGCAGCCTCGTAGACGGTGCGCCTTGCGATGCGCGTGATCATGAAGAGCGCGAGCCCCGAAGCGGCGGTGATGAAAATGTTCGCGATATACATGTTGATGTGCACCGAGTCGCCCAGGAACGCCCTGACGAAATCGCCGGTGACGGAGAAGCGCGGGTCCGCCGCCGCGTAGAAATAGTAGAGGACAAGAGCGATGGTGCTCCCCGCCGAGAAGACGGCCGGATAGAGCGGCTGCAGCGCTATCGCCTCGAGTATCATCATGAGATAGATCAGCACGGGGAGATAGGTCTTCAGGATGTAGGTGCGCGGGACGATGTCGCCGCCCACCGCGCTGTACCAGAGCAGTGGAAGAGGCATCAGGACGACGAGGTCCAGCAGCACGGAGGCAAGCCCCACCAGCCGGACGCCCCTCCTGCGGCGCAGAAAGTAAAGAAGAAAGAGCATGACGGCGATCCCCGCTAACAGGATGATCGTCGTGATGACGAGCTCCCTGAAGTTCTGCGTGGTCACCGTGAGGGCCAGGATGGCGATCACGGCACATACGACCTTGGCCATCAGGAGGAACCGTATCCCCCTGATCTCGCGGTCGAGAATCATCCTGTCGGTGCGACTCATGCGGTCACTTCCTCCCGCCAACGCGCGCGCGGATATCCTCCGCCTTCTTCAGGCACTCATCGCCGCGCGCCGTATCGCCCCCTGCCATGTAGATATACCCGATGTTGTGCAGAAGATTCGCGTAGTCCAAGGTATCGGCCAGCCCCAGCTTTTCGCTCAGGGCTTTCGCTCCGAGGAAACGATCCAGCGCCTTCTCCCTCTCCCCGAGGCGCCAGTGGGCCAGGCCGATATTGTTCAGGAGGATGGCGTATCCCGGAGTTTCCGCGAGGCCCAGGCGGTCGCGTATCTCCTTCGATTTCTCGAAGCTCTCGAGGGCCTTCCCGTTCTCCTTCTTCACATGGTAGATGAGTCCCATGTTGTTCATGAGGGAGGCGTAGTCGGCAGTGGCGGTGAGTCCCAGGTCCTCCCGTATCTTCTTCGACTTCCCGTAATACTCCATGGCGTCGCCGTCCCGATCCACGTAGGAATAGAGGACCCCGATGTTCTGCATCAGGTCGGCGTAACCGTCTCCCGTGGCGGCGCCGGACATCGAGAAAACGTCCCGTGCCTTCGCGTAATAGAGTGCGGCTCCCTTCACGTCGCGCCGCAGCCAGCAGGCGGTGCCGGCGCCGGACAGCGTCAGGGCATATTCAGGAGAAGACTCTCCGGCTCCCAGCATTGTCCTCTCCAGCGCCGCGTCGTACGAGGCCATGGCCCGATGGTAATCGCCCTTCCCCCACCAGGCCGTTCCCATGGCGGAAAGGATTTCCCCCTCCAGCAACGGATCCATTCCCGTGGAATTTTTTCTATAGCTCAAAGCGCCGTGGAGATACACAAGCGCCGCGTCGTAGCGCCCCCTTTCCAGAAGTGTTCCACCCTCCGCTGCAAGATACCGGGGAAGCCGCTCCACACCTTCGAGGCCGCGCTTCCCCAAAGCGCTCTTGTACATCGACGCGTAGAGGCGCGCCTCCACGAACCGGTTCATCACCGCCGCGGTCTTCGCGGCGCCCTCCAGGGCGTCCAGGTCCGCATCGTTCAGGGCGACAGCCTTTTCGTACAGCGCGAATGCCTTCGGGGGATCGGCGTGGCGGAGCTTTTTCGCGGAGGAGAGGTAGTCTGTGGAGAAAGGTTCGTCGTCAGCATATCCATATTGAAATGGCAGGAACACACAAAGCGCAACAATGACAGCCATTACCACTTTCATTGAAGAATCCCCGCAGCAATTATAATAGACTTGTTGCGAAACTGCCGTCTCGCGCTCGCAGGGGATTCCTGCGGGGGGCTTTTTAAGGGGCTTCACCCCTTAAACCCCATTTAGACTGGAGTTATGCACCAAGTTCAATAAATACTTAATAAAACCGTTACGACATCATATCGTATTCCGCGGCGGAGGGCAATTACAATTCGAACAGCAGCCCGGTTGTCATGGAGGCAAAACGCCCGGTATCGTTCTTCTCGAAGAAAAAGGTGTATGATATTCCCGCGGTCCAGTGGAGGGGGCCGATAATATTTACTCCGGCAATAATGCCCGCCGTCAGAGCCGGATCGAAATAGTATTCCGTCTGCGCCGGCCCTCCTGGAGTGTCCGACGTAGTTCCCTCGACCATGTGCGCCACATACCCCGCCGCGGCGTGCGGCATTGCCCACGCTCCCCGCGAAAAATGGAAATCCCAGCCGAAGCCCAGATGCAGGAGACCCAGCCTGGACGACTCCACCGATTCCATGAGACCGGTCTCCTGGAGGGCGCCAACTCCGGCGATCATCCGCATACCTCCACACCGCTCTGTGCCGATGATGAAGTCGGCTTTTACTCCGAATCCGTACTCCGCGAATCTGCCGTAACTTCCGTCGGGGCGCGCAGCCATGGCGGATACACCGATGTTCATGTTCCAGGATGAATGAGCACGGGTTTCTGCGTTTCTTTCCTTCGTCGCGATGTTACCCGCCGGCAGCGGCACGGGAATTTTTTCATAATGCCGAAGTATCCTGTTCGCGATGTTCCCAGCGGCCAGGATGATTTTATTCTCAGACGCTGCTCCTTCCGCTGTCTGATATTCAGTTGCCCCCGTAAAGGAGTTGAAGACCCAGACCTTCACGGTGAATGCGTCGGCCAGGGCGCTCTTTTTATCCGCGGATCCGAAATTTTTCATGATGCGCCGGGCGGACCGGCTCACGGTGCCGGTAACGACATGGTGGGAACCGTCGGCAACGCCTATCCGCCGGGCACATGCTCCGTCGGCGCATGTTTCGGCGCTATCTTTCACCATGAAAGCGCCGGAGCCCTTCATACGCGAGCTGAGCGCGTTTCTCGCAATTGCAGCCGACTCAACGGGAAGATTCTCCTCCTTGAATTGCGCTATGGTAAAGCGGTGGCGCGGTGTTTCTGCAGTGATTGCAGTTGCGAGGGCAAAATTGATAATAACGGATATTGTGATTATGCTATAAAAACTATTCTTTGCCATTCCTTTTCCCAAGTATATAAATGCATCCCGGCCGCTTGTCATTCCCGCTCAGGCGGGAATCCATGTGTAAGTATGATGTGCACAGCTGATTCAGCTGCTGCTGTATTCTCACTTTCAAAAACCATCCCAGCTTTTGACATGGTGCAAATATAATCAATACATTTTGCATTTGTCGTTGACAATATTCATTCCCCGGCTCCATGGTAACGATCACGTTTTACCATCACCTATCAAGAGGTTCCCATGCGCCACCGCGGTTTCCTTGCACTTATGACAGCAATTCTGTCACTGTCCATCGCCTGTAGCGACATGCTTGGAAAGTATGACGATGAAGTGACACCTTCCGGCGGTTTTACCATTAATGACGGAGCCGCAAAGACTATATCGCGCGCCGTCACACTTTCGATGGACATCCAGAACGCAACCGAGATGCGTTTCAGCAACGACGGCGCGGTGTGGTCCGAATGGGAACCGTACGCTGCATCGAAATTGTGGGACCTGGCGCTGGGCCCGCAGTTGCAGACCGTGCGGGGGGAGTTCAAGAGCAAGGAAGGAAATACATTATCAGCATCCGACAATATTGATCCGTTCATTGAGGAGAAGATCGTTGCGTCAATTCTAACTCCGTCTTCGTACTTCGGTGGAGGTCATTGGAATTTTACCGCAGCAAATGTAGCATTGTCACATGACGGCAAAACACTTATCGCGGCCTCTTTTCCGAATAGCAAAGTATTTGCATATAAGTGGGTTAATAATCAATGGAACGAAACGATAGTTGTATCTCCACATGCAAGCCCCATCGCCTTTGGCAACAGTATAGATTGCACCCCCGATGGAAAAACCTCTATCATTGGAGCTATAAACAATGCAGAAGCTTATTTATTTTCATGGGACGGCAGTTCATATGTTTATCAGAAAACATTTACTTCTCCAACACCAGCAGTCACAAATGATTACGCAGTGACTGTAGCCATTTCAGATAATGCGGAGAGAGTTGCAATTGGCTCCTGGCATAATCTAAACATGGGAGCGGTGTATTTGTATGATAAAAATGGCGGTAGTTGGAATGAAACGAAATTTATTGATCCAGAGATTGTTGATGGCAATGTTTTTGGACTTGGTGTGAATATTTCTGGAAACGGCAATACAATCGTTGTTGGTTCTCCGAGCAAGGACAACAGGAAGGGGGCTTTATATATATATCGTTGGGAAAATAATAATTGGAACATGGTTAAAATATCTACCAAAGATGGCGTGAATGACGACCTATTAGGCAGGCAATTAGGTATTTCATACAATGGGAACAGAATTATTGCAGGCATGAGAATTGCCTCAGCCGGCAACTTAAATCAAGGCGCCGCCTACATTTTCGACTGGAATGGTTCGGCATGGATGGAAACGAAACTCATGGCTGCAGATGGTTATGCAAATGATAAATTTGGATTCTGCGTTTCAATGAATTCCGACGGCAATACGGTAGCCGTTAGCGCGCCGGGCCCGCAAACCGGCGCATTGGGAAAGGCATATATTTATAGATTCAACGGGACGATATGGAACGAGGAAAAGAAAATCTCTGCCTCTGACGGAGCGACTGGTGATTTTTACGGAAATCTGGTATCCATATCGGGTGATGGATCAACTATTGCAGTTGGAGCTCCTATGCGTGAAAGTAATCGTGGAGCGGTGTATGTGTATTAATACATTCATCCGATGGTGAGCGGACGATAATTTCTAATATTCTGACACCCTCTGAATTTATTATAAATCCTGGAAACAACTACAGGATAACTGCTCCAGGATAAGATTATTCAGGAATAATTCACATCCTACCACGTTTTAGAATCGGTCAACTCCCCCTCGGAAGTTGCGGTATAAACAGCTATTTTATAATAAAACCTTTTTCCCGCCACTGGAGTGTCCATATAAGGACTTGAAGCTGTCTGTGCAATCATTGCATAAGGACCTTCCGCAACTTCCGCCCTGTATACTCGATATCCTATAGTTCCATAATTTGGCACAATTCCGGTCGTTTCCCATGAGATCATAATTTCTGCAGAATACATGACATTTGAGATGTTCGTCATTGGAAGCATATTTATTGTAACTGTTGTTTCATCTCCGGGATTAACACTTACAATAGCATGGCCCCCCCAGTTTTTAGGAACTGCATTTAAGCTTGTGTATGAAAAAACACTTATTTTTCTATCTGCTCCTGCGGGAATTTCCATGGCAAGCTCAGTTGTGGATAATGGTATGGGTGTAATAACATCAACTAAATCTGGTGCGGAGAACCTTATTTCCAATGATTCTCTATCTGATGCCCATCCTGAAGAAGCATGTGCATGAGGTATAATCAAACCTAAAAGTCTATCCATCAATGAATTACCCCTCATCGCACCTTGAGGGAGATTTTGAATCTGTATCCGCACAATTGCCACATCATCCCGGGCGCAGTTTAGCGTGACCAGCGGCACCAGCATCAAAGCAATAAGCATTAAAATTTGCATTCTCTTATTCATATCAAGCCTCTCTCTGTGGACTGGTTCAATTACCGTTAGTGCAAGTAAGGTAATGATGGATCGGATAATTCACCTACAAGAACATCCGTAATCACACTCACAGAGTAATAATAAGTCCTCCCCACTTCAACCGTTGAATCTTCATACATACCAGCCATTATGCCATATTCTGTCCCAACCGGATTAAACGGTCCTTCAGGTCCAGTATCAGATCTAAAGATACGATACCCCACAATTCCAAACAACCCTTCTTGATCAGAAATCTGTCCCCATAAAACACGCGCAGTTCCCTCATTCATGACGGTTGGCATGCCTACTACTGGAAGCATATTTATCACCACTTGTTTCTCATCCCCGGGATTTAAATCAATCTCGACATGCCCCCCCCAAACTTTATTCGACGCATTATATCCATACACCGTAATCCTTCTCTTGGGCCCCGAGGGGACTTCCAGGGTAATACTTGATTGCCCAATTGGCAGATAAAACGTGATATCGAACAGGTCAGGTGAAGACAATACTACTTGCAAGTCGGTATCTGGAAAAGGCCATGGCTCAAAAGCCCACGCGCTCGGCACAAACCACCTGAACACCCTTTCGAAAACAAAATTCGAGCTCTGCGCTGCACCCTCCGGCACATTCACCAGCTGTATCCGCACAATCGCCGTATCGTCCCTCGAACAGTTCATTGTAAACAGGGGCGCCAGCATCAGGAGTAATATAATAACAAGTGCATTTCTCTTCATAAAATCTCCCCCAACTGGAAAATAAAATAAAAAGTATTATTATCAACCACAACAATAATCAATATTGATGAATACTACACATTGATTACAACTTATACTATAGCAATATAAAATATAGGAAATAATTTTTTCAGTTAACGAAAAGTAATAAGCCCAGGAGGGATAATTATACTTTTGTAATATTTTCTAAGATTTCGAATAGCACCCGTATTTACAACCTACACTGGTCCCTGTACTGGGTGAACATATTCAAGTGATGCATCCGACAGTTCTCCTTCTAACTCTCCAGCAAGAACACTTATTTTATAATAGTATGTGTTTCCTGCCCGAACAGTTGCATCAGGAAAATCACCGACCATGCTACCACTCGCTACTCCTATAGGATTATACTGGCCGTTGGGGCCGGTATCTGACCTATAAATACGATATCCAGTAATACCATATTCACCTTCAGTTTCATAATAGACCGGAGTCCACATTACCATCGCTGCACCCTCATAGAAAGCCTCCGGCATAGCGACGATTGGCAGCATATTAATCACAACATCCCTTACATCACCGGGATTCAAGTCAAGTTCAACATGCCCTCCCCAGTTTTTGATGGTCGTTGCTTGTCCATCGTAATAAAATCCATACACGGTTATCCTTCTCTGCGGCCCCGAGGGAACTTCGATGGTAACAGCCGAATCCATGGCGTAAGGCATATTGAACATGACATCCTCAAGGTCGGGTGCGGTCAGGATCACCTGCAAGTCGGTATTCGGATATTCCCATTGTGCGTACGCGCTCGGCACCAACAGCCTGAACACCCTCTCGAAAACCGAGTTCGAATTCGCCGCCGTCGAACGCGGCATGTTCTCCAGCTGAATCCTTACTATCGCCACATCGTCCCGGGCACACCCGGATATGAAAAGCGGCGCCGTCATCAGTACCGCTATTGTTATCGCCAGTATTCTTCTTTTCATGATATGCAACCTCGTACGAGGATTATTTACAGATTTCACATTAATGGTAAGATAATGACGGCCGGCACCAATGTCAAGCCGTTCTCATCACCCGGCGATTTTACGTATAGCCCACTCCAGGCCAAAGCGGTAGCCGATCCTCCGCCAGAGAATCGCCAGTGTCGTGAGCGCCGTAATGAAGACTATCAGGAGAGTCCGGGCCCATGTTTCCGAAAGGTTTTCGTACAGTCCCGTGAGACGGATGAGCTCATTGAAGAGCACGATGTGGATCACGATCATCGACAGGGAGGTCCGTCCCAGGCAGGCCAGGGGGTTGCCGTCGCCGAAGGGCCGGCGCCCGTCGATCCACCGGAAGGTCACCAGGGCCAGGAGCGACGCGCCGGTGAGGATGAGCATGAATGGCGGCAGTGGCGGATAGAAGTGCGGAAGGAGCGCGAAGGCCCGGTACCAGCGCCCCCGTATCATGAAGGAGTGGCCGCCGCCGTAGGCGAGCCAGAGCGCGGCTCCTCCCATGGCCAGGGCTATGCCGGCAACGTATATCGCCCTCCATTTATCCTTGCGCAGCATCCGCCCGGCCCAGAGGCCCGCGCAGAACACACCGAGCCAGGGGAACACCGGAAAATGCCCCTCGAAGAGGGCCAGGCGCGGAAGGCCCCCGTGGAGCCCGGCGTTGTTCATGTGCGCGTCCCCCACCATGAGGGGCGTGGCAAGCCACGTCTGCCCCGCCGTCGATACGGCAAGTGCAGCCAGTCCCGCGAAAGCGAGCATCCACGGTTTCAGTTTCAATAGAACCGGCGAAAGGAGAAGGCAGAGGCCGATAAGATGGAGCACGTACCACGTGGCTGGGTCGAACCATCGCGGCGACACGAGGTTAAGGAGATACCCGGAGGCGACGATGGCCAGTCCGCGCTTTACGAGGGTCCGCC
>Ga0116143_10004794_pt1 | contig 12650 bp, 13 predicted proteins | sample AD_UKC034_MetaG_FD_89745 | JGI IMG/M metagenome (GOLD analysis project Ga0116143, IMG submission 89745) | Active sludge microbial communities of municipal wastewater-treating anaerobic digesters from USA - AD_UKC034_MetaG | ecosystem: Engineered > Bioreactor > Anaerobic > Digestate | place: USA...
GGCGCAAGTCAGACAACGCTGGATGCCCGTAGAAAGATCTTTAACTTCTTCATCGGCGTGATGGAAGAAGAGTTGGCCGAACTGAAGGAGCAGTGCAATGAGTGAAGGTTACATGATGCCGGGAGATCGCGAAGCTCTTGATACCATCTATGTACACAAGCCACTGGCTCAAGGTCAGGTTGACCGCATAAATGAAATTAACGCGATGTCGGCAGCGCTCAGTGCCGTCATCCTTCGCCTGTGTCCACCCTCTCGTGAGCGCGTAACGGCACTGGCTTGCATTGAAACTGCTGCACTATGGTCTACAGAGGCCATCAGGAGAAATGAAGTTGTCTCAAGAAGTCTGTCCTCTGCACCAATCATTCGAGGAGAAGATCGACCAGCTGAAAACGCAGCTGGATAAATTGATCAATCTTCTGGAAAACGAGGGCGGTTATCGTGACCGCCTTAGGTTCTTGGAATTCTGCTATGGTATTTTCATTTGGATGATAAGGATCGCCCTTGGAGGAGCAATTGCTTACGCAGTCCATAAACGGCTTTCAAGCTGAAGCACATGCGCTGAAACGTGAAATTGCGCTGCAGTGTTTTGCCAGCACTGAAGTATGTTGCAAAACACTCTTTCCGAAGCGTTTCGAGTATCCTTTCAGCAAAGCTCACAAGCAAGTCTTTGCGGCACTGGACGATCCGTCGATTAAACGCTTGTGCATTGCTGCATGGCGTGGTTTTGGTAAGTCCTCAATCCTACAGCTGGGTTACCCTGCCAAACGCATCCTTTCGCGTAACGTGAAGTTCATCGTACCTACTTCTTGTACATCGACTCAAGCCCTTCGCCAATCTGAAAACCTGAAACGCGAACTCACGGGTAACCCAGCTATCCTTGATATCTTTGGCTCCATGAAGAGCGTTGATCTTTTTTCACAGGAGATGTGGATGGCTAACAATCCGCATCGAAACTGCTCTGGGACGCTGGTTTTTCCGCGCGGCATGGGGCAGCAAGTCCGAGGCATTATCCACGAGGATAGCCGTCCTGATCTCATTATCGTCGATGATTTAGAGGATAAGGAAAGCGTGCTGTCGGAAGAACAGCGTTTCAAACGGAAGGACTATTTCTTCACAGACTTACTAGGTTCCGTCGACCTTTCCAATCCTAACACGCGGATTCTCTACATCGGCACGGTGATGCATGAAGATGCACTGCTCAAGAACCTGCTCGACGATCCAGGCTGGACGTCAATGCGGTTCGAGATTTGTGATGATGACCTTGTCAGTAATTGGCCTGAACGGCATACCAACGATGACATTAGGTTCATATATGAAGCGTATGAGCGGCAGGGATTGCTGGATCAGTTCTACATGGAGTACCGCAATCTTACCTCGTCAGGACAGATGAAGCCGTTTACTGAAGATTGCTTCAAGTACTTCGATACGGTGTCTCCAAACGCCTTCCATGTGGTGCTCGTTGATCCGGCAAAGACGACAAATCAGGACAGCTGCGATACGGCAATCGTTGGCGTTGGGATTGACACGATTACCAGTCGTATCTTTGTCGAGGACATTATTGCCGACAGGTTCCATCCTGACCAGATGTACGCAGCGGCTTGCGATATGGCACGACGCATCGGTGCGCGGTATATCGGCGTTGAAGAAACTGGCCTTAACGAATTCGTCTCGTGGCCATTCCGCAACTACATCACCATGAACAAGGCGCATCTGCAGTATGTTCCGCTGAAAGCCCGTAGAGGCCCGTCTCAGTACGTGCCGACAGGCTCGAAGGCTAACGGCAAGGACGCCCGTATCTCTGCATCTCTCGTGCCCATGTACCGACAGGGGCTGATTTATCACAAGAAAGAACATCCACAGACAAAACGTCTGGAGTCCCAGCTTCTGGGCTTTCCACGTATCGGCGAGAAAGACATCATCGATGCGCTTTCTTATGTCTCTTGGTTTATGAGCATGGGAGAGCAATACATGATGGGCGCCGAAGAAGTCGTAGAAAACAATCTTGCCATGCTACAGCGGGAAGATCAGGCACTTGCTGAGATGTACGGCTGTAGCAGCTTTAAGAATGATTGGAGATTCTAATGCTGGAAGTTGAACAACTAGACTACAAATACCCATTTAATCTGGATCTTCGGCCAACGTCGGCGCTGCACCAGAAGCTCATAGGCCGCTTAATGGCTATGGCGAAGTACAGCCAGAGTGAGATGCAGAAACGCTACAGCAAATGGGACGAGATTACGCAGAAAATTTCTGCATATGCCGTGCTGAACGAGGAAGAAGCTCGACTGAAAGCAGCAGACAATTCTAAACCAATCCAAGTAATCGTGCCCATGAGCCACGCGTTGCTTGACACTCTTCTGACCTACCTCATGTCGACGTATGGTGACGGCGTTATCTTTCGCTATCTCCCGGTCGGCCCAGAGGACACGACCAAAGCAATGCTTCTTGAACTGCTGATTCATACGCAGGTGGAGAAGAGCAAGATGCTGCTGGACATGTATGTCCAGTGGCGTGACGCGTGGTCGCTCGGCATTGGAATTGTAGCTCCGCGGTGGAAAGAGCGGTGGGGCAGGAAGGAAATGCTCGTTGATGATGTCTATACAAGCGATGTTACAGGGCAGCAGATTGTAATCGGACAGAAGAAAGCCTCATTCCGTTCGATGCTCTTTGAGGGCAACGTGCTGGACTGTGTACATCCAAAGCACTATTTTCCCGATCCTGCAGTCTCTATGCATAAAATTCAAGATGGTGAATTCGTGTGCATTTTGAATGAGCGGAATTATATGAGTATCCTTGAAGCCGAGCGCGATGATACTAACTACTTTAATGGACGGCATTTACGCAATCGCGTAACAATTTCTCGGTTGAGGGGTGATGACGTTTACACCGATGCGGCGTATCGCGTGCGGGACCAGAAAGATAAAGGCGGTACGCAACCAGTTGACGTGTTGTCGTTCTTTTGCAATATCATTCCGGCGGAATGGGGCGTTGGCAAGAGCGTGTATCCGGAGAAGTGGCTATTTGAAGTGGCTGGTGATGCCATCCTCATTCGTGCGCAGCCGTTGAACCTTAACCATTGCATGTTTCCTGTCGCAGTGTGCGCGCCGAACTTTGATGGTTACACGATTGCCCCGATTTCGACGCTGGAGCTGACACACGAACTACAGGTTGCGATAGACTGGCTTTACAAGAGCCGTCTCCACAATGTCCGCACATCGTTGAACAACCGTCTGGTCATTGACCCGTACCTCGCTCGGTATGATGATGCGATCTCAGGAGAGCCAGGTGGAGCCATTCGCATACGTGAACACGTGTGGGGCCGCGGGGTGCAGAACGCGGTGGAACAGCTGCCTGTGAGCGACGTGACTGCTTCGCACTGGAGTGACATTGGTTATGCGAATGACATCGCACAGCGTTCCAGCGGTGCTGTGGATACGTTGCAGGGTGTAGTTCGGCCCAGTGGTGAACGTCGCTCCGCGACTGAGATGCGAGACACCCGTATGAGTGCTGTGAGCCGTCTGCAGAAAGCCGCGAAGCTCATTTCACTGCAATCCATGCGCGACCTTGGACTGATGCTTGCAAGCCATACGCAGCAGTTCATGACAACAGATGCCTATGTTCGCACTGCTGGCGATTACCTCGTTGAGCTTGCGAAAATCTACCAGAACCAGGATATTATAAAGGTGTCTCCGCAAGACATCCTCATTGACTATGATGTGCTTCCAGCGGATGCGACTACGCCCGGTGGCGAGTATTTGCCGGATTTGATTCAGGCTTTTCAGCTTTCGCACACGATTCCACAGAGCGCTATGGCGTTCGATCCGGTGAAGCAAATGCTGGATATCTACCGTCGTGCAGGCGTGAAGGATGCAACAAAGTTTATCAGGGCTGACGTGCAGCTGCTGCCTGATGAACAGGCAGTGGAGAAGGCAATGAAACTTGGTGCGATGCCGCTGCAAATGACAGCACCTCAGGCAAGGGAGAGAGATGAGAGATTATAAACTGCTAACAACAAGCGATGACATTGCAAGATTCCAAGAGCTTGACATCTGGAAGGACTTTTGCATAATCGCTCACGCCCGTATTGAGGCGATTAAGGATGATTTGGTAAACGCGCAAACCATAGAGCGTTTGCGCTATTTGCAGGGAGAGCTGAATGGCGTTAGCTTTTGGCTCCAATTCCCTGAAGCTATGAAAGAACAGTTAAAACAGCAAGAGGAGATTGAAAATGCCAAACAGAAGCCCGCTTGATGCCATTATGGATTTGGGCTACGGAAATGGAGAAGAGCAACTCGAAGAGTTCGAGTTTCAACATCCTGAAGATGTTGCACCGGAAGGTGACGATGTAGACATGGTTGAACAGAACGGGCCTGACGAACAGCAGTCCATGGATGAGCCAGCCACTGAAGCCATCGTTGATCCGGCAGGAGAAAATGTTGATACTACGGTAGTCACACCGCCAGCTGAACCTGACAGAATTGCGCAACTTGAGGCCGAGGTAAGCCGATTGCTGCAGCACATCGAGGGGAATAAAACAGCTGAGCAGGATGACCAGCAAAAGGCTTCCTACATCAAAGTCGTTGGGGATGATGAAGAAATTGACATCCTCTCGCGTGATGGCTTGAACCTTATCAGCAACCGTATTATTCAAGCTGCGGTAGATCTGATATCTCCGCAGATATATGAAGAGGCTACACGTGCTGCGACGCTCCACGCGTACGCTCAAGATTTCTACAAGGCAAACCCTGAACTTGCTGGCAGAAAAAAGGAAGTCCAGGAAATCGGGGCGAAGATTGTAGAATCTAATCCTAACATTACGGCTGAACAGTTGTTCGCTGAAACTGCCAAGGCGGCGCGAGCGAAGTTCGGCATTGTGAAGAAGGATGAGAAGCGTGCGCCTGGATTTACGAACGTTGGCGGTGGAATGCCAATTCAAAGTGGTGGAAAACAGAAAATGACAGTGCAACAAGAAGTGCTGTCGCTAATAGGAGTGAGATAATGAGTACAGAAAAACGTGCTTATCTTACCGATACTCTGGGGTTGAGTGGTGATAACACGCAGCTTGTGGATATTGGTGAAGAGACGACGCTGACGGTCAACATTCGACAGGATGTAGACGGTATCTTCGTCGCACCTGTTCCGGCAGGAGCAACGCTTACGCTTGATCTTGGCGTTGGCCGTGTAGTGCGGGCGTTGTATGTGCAGATTCATCGGTCTTCTGGAGGAACTGTGGAAATTGGTAACGCGGCATTGGGCTACACGACGCTTGTTACGCTTGGCGGCACTTTGGTGCTGGCCTGCGGCTTTGCGATTAGTGAACTCGGTGTCGGCAGTTTGGCCAACGCAGCAGCTGGTTTCAGCGATCGTCTCGACGATTTAGAAGAAACCATTGACACTGCAGGCACTGGTCTGGTTGACCTTGTCGGAGGCATCCAAGCTGGAACCGCACTAACTGGAGAATTGTCCAGTGTGGACAAGGATATCATCAAGTCGTTGTTGACTATTCTTGACACGGCTGGCATCATCAACGACACGACGACGGTGGGCACATAATGGTAACTGAAGCCCACCAATTTGATGTAAACCAGTCGCTTTGCGCAACAACTCCTGTTTATATGGTATCTGTAACAAGTGGCTCTACTACTGTGCGATTACCTGTGAATGTGAGAGTTGTTGACGCGAGAGTCGAGGATGGTGCTACGTTGAATCTCATTATGCATACGCCGTATCCAGTGGAAATTCTATTCAAAATTTCTTCTGAATCCAGCCGTCCTGGGAAGGTTACACTTAATGATGAAGTAATCTCTGGTGGTGCCAAATTCTTTGGATACGTCGTCAACGGCTATGAAGTTGCTGAAACTGTCAGGTCGAATGCGAAAGTCCTTGGAGATGGCGTGCTGCTGCTTGAACGTCCGGAAACCATGCCTGTAACATTCGAGCTGGAAGGGCCGGCAACTGTAGTTGTGGCTTTCGATGTCGGTTGGCAGCCTGGTGATGTAATCAACGTCGTTGCTTCGAACTCGTTTTCTATGATTGGCAAGTGTCTTTACGTAATGAATGGTGATGGTGGTGAGAACTTGCTAATCAATGTTAGCGCGTATGTTAAAGGAAGTCTTACTCCGCAGACGTTCGCGTTAACTCCTAAACGTGATATTTTGTTAACCTGTATCGGCTTTGACTGTTATACAGGTGCTGCTTTGATGTATTACATGCCTCAAGTGAATGCAATAGACTTTTTTGAATTAGAGCAGCGTGTGCGAAATCTTGAATCTTAAGAAGAAAGGAACATAAAATGCCTTTAACGCCTCCGATTAACATTAACGAGCTTGGCTTGCGTGCGACTAACCTCGAAGCCCCAACGCTTGGAATGCGTGGGACGCATACATGGACTGACAGTGAAGTCCCGCGAAATTATCGTGAGGGGCTCCTCTACCTCCGCCCGAACGGCAAGGCGCCCCTCACTGCGATGCTCTCCAAACTCAAGAAAGTGAAGGAAAGTCAGAGTCATTTCCACTGGTTTTCCAAGAAGTTGCAGTACAAAGGCTGCAACGTCGACTCCTACACCATCAATGGACAGGCACCTGCGGGAACGGCAATTGCTGTTAATGACGTTATTGCGCTGACCATTGACGCGGAGTTTGGCTATCAAGTTCGTGCGGGACATACAGTACTGGTGCGCGATGCGTCGAAACAGAGTGATGACATTGTGCTTAAGGTAACAGGTGTTATCCGTGGTGCATTGACAGCAACGGTTACAGGCCGTGCAATTAGTGCTTGTGCCACGCAGGCTCCTGAATATGACCGCATGGTCATCATTGGCAACTACAATCCAGAAGCCTCGGCGCGTCCTGCAGCGATTAGTTACAATGCAACCGAATACGGCAATATGCAACAGATTTGGCGCAATCCACTGGCTATGAGCCGCACCGACTTGGCGAACAAGAGCCGTCTTGGAGATCGGTACCGCCAGTTGAAGTTGGAAACGTTGGAAGACCACGCCATGGAACAGGAGTTCTCGTTGCTGTTTGGCGAGATGTCCTTCGAACTGGGCGACAATGGTATGCCAGAGCGTACGATGCAGGGTATCATACCCTTCGTTCGTGAGTACGCGTCGGAGAATGTCATTGACGCCGCTCGTCTTGCAGTCACAGACATGAACCAGGCTAATGGAACACCGTGGACAACCTTCGGTCTGGAATTGCTGGAAGAGTACCTCATCCGTCCGTCCTTCACATGGGGTGATGCGATGGAGAAGTTTGTCTTCTGTGGCAGTGGTGTGATGAGCGCGATTCAGCAGGTAGTTCGTGGCAGTTCTCAGTACACCATCACGAACGGCGCTGCTGCCTATGGCATCAAAGTAACGTCGCTTGAAACTGTCCACGGTACGTGGCACTTCCACAAGCATCCGCTGTTCAACCACGAGAATTCCATGCAGAACTCCCTGCTGGCCTTCGAGCCTGAAATGCTTGAGTGGCGCTACAGCATGGACATGCACTATGAAAAGGACATCTACATGGGCAAAGGCGGCGGTGATGGCATTGACGGCATTCGTGAAGGTTACATCACGGAAGGCGGACTCGCAATCTACCATCCGGAGCTGTTCATCTACGCGTCCAACGTTGGTGTAGCTGCGATAGACGACAATCCGTAATAACTAACCTGTGGAGGGGATGTCCGTGGAGATGTCCCCTCCACTTAATTCAACTTGAATTAAGGAGCCTGTAAAGTGGACCTGCTAGATGTCAGAAAAACTTTTGTGAAACAAGCTGGTCGCTATGACCTGGTTGGCGCTGAGGAACTTGACGGAGTCTTAGTGCCGGACTACACCGTCGATAATGGCGCGAATTACTATATCAACAAGGCTCATAAGTATCTTGATGACAAGATACGTGTTTCAAATCAACGCATTCATAGAACATTCACAGTCGCTGCAGAGCAGTATTGGCTTCCGGTTACTAATGCTCTCGCAGTGCATGATGTTTTGGTTGAGGGAATTTCTCTCACACGCATCGAACTTCCCATATGGTTGTGGCTTCACTACGGTGGGGATCAGCCACAGCCAGTGCCGTGGGATGGAATAGACATTCCGTCTCGGCCACCTAATCCTGCAACGCCGAAATGGTGGGCAAGGAATCTGGACAATATCACCGTTACGGTTGGTGAGGAAACAATTACTCCACAGATACTCTTTCACGCTGAAGCGGACCAACAGTACACCATGGACGTTATTTACTACGCTCAACGGGCTACGCTGAGCGACGACGATGATGAATCATACTGGACACTCAACGAACCTGAGCTCCTTATTGACTGCGCGCTAATGTTTCTTGCTGGTAACATTCTTGACGACAAATCGAGGCTCTTGCGGCAGGAAGTAGAGGATAAGATTCGTTTAATTATATGCCGAACAATTCGCGAAGAAGTCGACGGACTGGGTGGAAAGATCATACGATGACGCGGAAGTTTCAGACTATTACAGGTGTAGATCGTAAGCACTCTCTTGCCAACGTCATGTTTGATTGGGGCAAGGAGTTCTGCATCTACCGCGACACGTTGAACTCTGGTGTTACGATAGAATTTCCTGAAGATATGCGGTTGCTTGGTTTTGCGCTGTGGGTCACAGAGAAAGAGACAGTTACAATTACTGTCAACATTGACGGTGTGTCGCATGAGCTTTATGAGTCTCCTGGACATGAAGTCGCTGTGAAGTTTGTGGACAACGCCTCTCCGCCAGTATTTATCCACACCTTTGGAGATGTTGATACGACGGACAGTGTAAAAATCACGACAACTGGTAAAACTTTTGTTCAATTGACTTTCTTCATTAACGAAGTATATACGGAGATTCCATGATAGCGTTTCAACTAAAGTTTGATGAAGAATTCTGGGTTCCAGTTATCCGAGCTGGCGATTTAAAGTCCATCGGGGAGCGCGACAGCCTTAAAACTATGAACCGTCATTTCATAGGATTCATTCTGCTTGGAGAAGAGTACGAGACCGGCACTATCAGCCTGAAAACTTCTGGTGGAACAACTATATCAGCCTTTGCAGGTATTAAGAAAGATGATGCTGTCGATCTATTTGTCTGTCGCACGGTTGATCAGGTTATTGCCTACAATGCTTCAACGCTTTTCAAGTTTACTTCTAGTGTTGCGACGAACTGTGAAATAATAGGAATCTTTGCATGATTATTGTGAAAGAAGTATTGCAAGTTGGGCTGTATGAGTCCAAGGGTCCTTCTTGTGCATGGCTTACTCAAGACACACCAGAAACTCCTCCTAGCGGCGCAGTTGAGATAACTGACGAAGCTGAATTACGCGCCATGACGTTGGATGGTGTGTACTATCTACCTGTGGATATTACACTTACGTCTGCATGGACACCTATAGGCTCTTTTAGTACGCCTTTTACAGGAGCGTTATACGGCTGTGGGCACAGCATCACAGACATCGACATAACTTCAACTGCTGACCACGTTGGATTGTTTGGCGTAACGAGTGGAGCGACATTAGTTGATATTAATCTTTCCGGCACTATAAATTCTACGCATCAACAAACTGGACTATTGTGCGGATTGGCACAGGGTGGGCGCATTAGGAACATTGAGGGTATCTGTAACATTACTTCCAGCGCGGTCGTAACTGGCTGTCTCATTGGTGCGTGCAGTAATGGTGCTGATATTTCGAAACTTAAGGCTTATGGCTCCATTACTGGCGGAGGTTACGTAGGTGGCGTTATCGGATTGAATAGTGGATGCAGTCCGTCAGATTTGTTTGCTTCCGTGCGAATTGATTGTAACGGGGCTAATGACAATGGCGGCATTATTGGTGTAAGTAACATCAGTAGCGACACAATCTCACGTACTTTGTCCTTTAGTCGATTTTCAGGAACAGGTTCTAGAGGTGGAACTTGCGGCAGTGTTGGGGCGACTATGGTAGACTGTTATTATTCTTCTGACTGTGCAAAATTTGCAACGACAGACAAAGGAACGCCTCTTAACGACGATGAAATTGAGGAAGATTCATATTACACTGGGTGGACAGAGTGGACGAAAAAGGCTATTACAAAGACTGATGATATTCTCATACCAGCGACTGCAACGTTTTGCGGTGGTTCCAGTTTACTTATTACAATGCATGAAGGTCATAATGGTGAAGGTTACTTACATGAACTTTGGGGTGCACGCGTTAGACAAGTTATGATTAACGAAAGCGGCGTAACGAAGTCCAATTGGTTAACACTTGATGGTGAAACTGGTATAATAGCGTGGGGATTATTTCCAGCGGCTGCTGGAACGCGATTCTATGTTGAGTTGCGGGGTGGAATAGACCCAGATTATACGGTGTCCTTCCCAGGCGGCATTTGCTACAACATTGATATTCCAACGATGATTGATCCTAACATCCATAGCGGTGGCATCATACAGTGCTTGATGCTGTAATTCCACGGCTTATGTAAATGGAGGTGCTGTAATGGCGATAATCAGTTTACGGCCATTGTTTGAAAAAGGTTTAGGCCCGACGCAGCCAGTTGCTGACGAAGTCCATTTGGAAACGCTGGTAAACTGGCTTCCATCACCGAACGGTCTTGTTCCACTTGGAGGCACACGTCAGTCGCGGGGACTTGGCATACCTACTGGTGAAGTCATTAACGTCGATGGAGATTATGTGCTTATCCGGCAAACGTCCACAAGTAAAAACATTGTGGCAAAATACAACGACAGTTCAATACTAGACTTGTCGACAGTTTCTACTCCTGTTGGCGCACCGAACATTGCGCAACTCAGCGGCAAGTATTTATCTGCCAATTTTAGATTTGCCTTTTCGTATAACACAAATGCTGGGAATACAGAAGCTCGAACAAAAATAGACGACGTTTCCACACCTGTCGCTCCTTTCAGGCTGTGTACGTCCATCAGAAACAGACTGCTTTATGCGCGGTATGCGCCTGAATCCGGCGTGAACGCTGCGTTGAGCAATGCTATGACTCTGCTTTATGGCGCTAATCCCTACTCCAGCTTCAGCTCAAACACGGTGTTTTGGGGCGGCATTGACGATCCGTGGATTAGCGGATTTACAGACTTTATCACAAATCCTTCATACAGTCCGTATGTTACGAAGATTAACAATGGCGGTGTTGGGGTTTTTCTGCCCATTGGCGACTACATAAGTCGTAGCATTACGGCATCAGCTACAGTTGATCCGCCAGGAGTTGTGTCTGTGGTGAGGTCGCTTACTCCGTATAACTACTATCGCGTTACGACAGAAGGGCATTTTGACGTAACCGCTCTTTATCGTGTAGAGCGGTTTCCACTGGATGTTGGTTTTTACAACTTTCCAGGAACTCCGATAATGATGACAAACTGCAGCGACGAGTGTGTATTTGTTCATACAGCGCAGGGCATTTACATGATGGCTCCGGTTGCTGACCAGCCAGTGTTTTCAATGCGCAGAATCTCGAATGTGGAAAGTGCGACACTGGTTGCGAAGTGCGGCATTGGGGAGCATGTGTTTGTAGATGCCAACAAGAAAGTCTTTGTTGCCGACGTTAACGGGAATGTAAAGAGCCTCGACTATAAGTGGCTTCTGGCACTTCATGGAACGGTTTCTCAGTGGGCAGTTTTCTACTCCCATTTGGATGATTGCTATTTCATCAACGACTTTGTTACAAGTGGCGCATCTGTTCGCACAACTGTGGTGAACAAGCATGGTGCCGCAACGACTGATGTTCCGATTCGTGGGTGCACTAACAGCAATTACTACAGCGATGCGCTGGGGAATGCGTCGTGCAAGACAAGCATGCTTACACTGGAAACGCCTCAAACGAAGCGCCTCAACTATATTCGTGTTGAATCTAGCGGCACGTTGAACGTGACGGTGCGTGTGAGAGAGCATTCTACTGCTGCAGTTCGTACAGTAGTATACAATGCCACTCCAGACCCGATGGGCATAGTGCCCGTCGATGTGAGTGGGTTCTCATTTTCTATCGAAGTCTCTGGAACTAACACTGTCAGGCTCTCAGATGTAAAGCTTGACTTTGATATAACTTCAAAATCTTCTTATGCCGGAGCAAGAAAGGGACTCTATTAATGGAAGTTCTTGAACTAGCTGAAAGTTTCGTAAATGGGTTACGAGCTAAACCACGTACTAACGTAAAGTCTTTGCAACTTTGCGTTAATGCAAAGCCGAGTGAAGTAGGCTTGCTTGCGCCTGATGTAATTACGCAGGCTAACCAAGAAACAAATGCATCGACTACATGGCCTTTTCCGCAGGTGCTAAACCTTGGTGTGGATACTGTGGTCTTCGGTGCTGACGGTGTTGCAAGTCTGACACTTCCTGATTTAAGCCCACTCTACATCCACGATGGGATGACACCGATACTTACTTCACGTGCCAATCCTTACACGACGGCTGCTGGGTCCAACGGTCATGCACCAGTGATTAGATGCACTATTGCATCCACAACTTCTGACGTGGCAAGTGTTCGCTGTGTTGTCCAGACTGGGCCGACATACGCAACGACAGTCTTTGATAAAACCGCAACAAACGTAGTTGCCGGCGATGTGTTAACTTTTCGCGCAACTGTATATCCAAATCTTGACTATCGCATTACTGTTACACCTACATATTGCACACTTGTCGACAGTGGTA
>Ga0116143_10004796_pt1 | contig 12646 bp, 8 predicted proteins | sample AD_UKC034_MetaG_FD_89745 | JGI IMG/M metagenome (GOLD analysis project Ga0116143, IMG submission 89745) | Active sludge microbial communities of municipal wastewater-treating anaerobic digesters from USA - AD_UKC034_MetaG | ecosystem: Engineered > Bioreactor > Anaerobic > Digestate | place: USA...
CGATATTGCAGAAGCGGACGTGCATCTCGTGGGTGATGGTCTTGATGGTCTGGTAGAAACGCTCCCGGAGGGTGGCCTCCGACAGGGTGGTGAACATGTCGTGGGCCAGCGGTTCGTCTTCCGGGCGGATGGGGCGCAGCACGATTTCCCGGCCGTCCCGCAACTGCCCGCGGCTGATGTAGCGGGTGGGATAGGGGGTGATCAGGAGGTGGGGATAAGGGGTGGTCGGATCGACCTTGTCCCGGTCCAGGATGATGCGCACATCCAGGGCCAGGGCCTGACCGTTGCTAACCGCGACGGGGTTCATGTCCATAGCGAGGATCTCGGGGAAATCCGCCACCAGATTGGAAAAACCGACGATCATCCCTTCCAGTTGCGCCAGATCCGCCGGGGCCTTTCCCCGGTATCCCCGGAGCATGGCGAAGGCCTTCGTCTCCTCCATGAGCCGCCGGGCCAGGGCCTGATTAAGAGGGGGCAGGGCGATGGAGTAATCGCGGAATATCTCCACCCCCACGCCCCCCATGCCGAAGAGGATCACGGCGCCGTAATCTTTGTCCTTCTTCGCCCCGAGAATCAGTTCATAATCGATGACCTCGATCATCTTCTGGACGGCGACGCCCCGGATCTCCGCGTCCGGCCGGATGCGCGCCACCCGTTCCCGGAGGCGGGCGAAGGCGATACGCGCCGCTTCGTCGGAATCGATGCCCGTGACGACGCCGCCCACATCCTGGCGAAAGATGATGTCGGGGGAGGCGATCTTCAATACCACGGGATAACCGATGTCCCGGGCGGCAGCCACGGCCTCCTCGGCGGACCGGGCGATCTGGGTTTTGACGAAGGGGATGCCGTAGTTGGCCAGGAACTTCTTTGCCTCCTCCTCGGCCAGGACGTTTCTTCCCTCCCGGAGAACCCGCCGGACGAGAGATTTCAGGTGGTTTTTCGGCGGCGCTTCGTTTACGGACAGCTCCGCGGGGGTTTCGTGGAGGAGCCGGAGATTTTGCTCGTAGTTGTACATATAAACATAGGTGCGGGCCGCCTCTTCAGGCGTTTCGTAAGTCGGGATGCCGCTTTTCAGGAGCAGTTCCCGGCCGCCGCTTTCCCTGTCCCTTTCCAGCCAAGTTGCCAGGACGGGTTTGGAGGCGTCGCGGCCGGCGGCGGCGACCACCGCGGCCAGTTCCTCGTCCCCGGCGGCGCCCTGGGGGCCGAAGATTACCAGGATGCCGTCCACATTGCCGTCCTGGAGCAGCAGGCGGAGGGCTGCTTCGTAATCGCCGACGGAGGCCGACCGCGTCAGGTCCAGGGGATTGACCGCCTGGGCATGGGGGGGAAGGAACTGTGCCAATCCCGACTGTGTGGCGGGAGTGAAGGCGGCCAATGCGCCGCCGGACTTCGTGAGACGATGCGCCGCCATGAGACCGGCCCCCCCGGCGTTGCCGACCACGGCTAATCGAGCCCCCCGGGGCAGCTTCCGGGAGTACAGGACGCTGGCGGTGTTGTAGATGTCCTGGGTCTCTTTCACCCGGACCACGCCCACCCGGCGCAGGACGGCATCGAAGATGTCCTCGGGACCGGCGAGGATGTCGGTATGGGAGAACTTCTCCCGGGCGTCCCCTTCCGGCCGCGCCGGCCGGAGGAGAACGATGGGTTTGTTCCTGGCGAAACCCCGGGCGGCGCCGAGAAATTTCCGGAGATGGCCGAGATCGTCTTCCATGTAAATCATTATGCTCCGGGTGTGGGGGTCCGTTCCCAGATAGTCGATCAGATCTCCGAAATCGATGTCGATCGCCGAGCCCAGGGAGGCGAGCATGCTGAAACTGATATGGGCGCTGACGCCCCAGTCGAACAGGATCTTTCCGAAGGCGTTGCTCTGGGTGATAAAGGCGATCTGTCCCGCCTCCGGGAATCCGGGGAGGCGGGATGCGCAGAGTCCGGCGTGGGGGCGGATGATTCCGAGGCAGTTGGGGCCGAGGATCCGCAGGGGGTATTTCTTCTTGATCCGGAGTATCTCCTGCTCCAGGTGCCGGCCCTCCTCTCCCGCTTCCCGGAACCCCGCGGAGATGATGATCATGCCGTCCACGCCGGCCCGGCCGCAGGCCTCGACGATCTCCGGGACCGTCGGGGCGGGCGTAGCCACGATGGCCAGATCGACGTGCTCCGGGACGGCGCCGATGTGGGGGTAGCAGGGCTCACCATCGATGCAGGCATGGCGGGGATTGACGGAATAGATCTTCCGTTCCCTGCAGGTCCGGAGATTGTCCCGGAGCTGCCGGCCCGGGGTGCCCGCCCGGTTGCCGGCCCCGATCAGGGCGATGGTCGTGGGGTCGAACATGCGCTTCAGGTTGTCCATAGTCCTATCCTCGTCGAATATTCACCTCATACCCCAGGGAGGAGAATAATTCAAGATCGTGGAGCCGTGGGTGTTTCATTCGTTGCAAAACCGGTCAGTTCTGTTTGCTCCGGGCAGGTGGAAGGAACGTGCTTGACATTGAGTAACGATTGTGTACACAATAGATGCACAATTGGAGGACGGGACGTGAAATTTATAAGTGTACGTGAGCTGCGGGGGAAATCGGCGGATATCTGGAAGGCCCTGCCGGATGAGCGGGAGATGGTTATCACCAACAACGGACGGCCGGTGGCCATCCTTGCGGCGGTAAGTGAATCGAATCTCGAGGAGTCTCTGGCGGCTTTTCGGCAAGCACGGGCCATCGCCGCGGTGGCAAACCTTCAAAGACGTTCCGTACAACAGGGCGCCGACAAGATTACCATGGATGATATAGATGCCGAAATCGGGGCGGTGCGACTAAATCGACAACGATGAAGATAGTCCTCGACACCAATGTGCTCGTTGCCGGGCTGCTGTCTCCGTACGGACCCTGCGGCGAGATCGTGCGCATGGTTTCCTCCGGCGAGCTGTCGCTTTGCATTGACGCCCGCATTCTGTCCGAATATCGGGAAGTTTTGCATCAAGCCAAATTTCGTTTCGAGAAAAGCAAGCTTATCGCAATTCTTGATTACATCGAGTACCGTGGTGAAATGGTGGCTTCTTCCCCTCTTTCCGAGCATCTTCCGGTTCAGGATGACGAAACCTTTCTCGAAGTTGCCGTTTCCAGCGGCAGGGAGTGTCTGGTTACGGGCAACCATGCCCATTACCCCGTCGAATCGTCTCGGGGGATTGATGTCCTTTCACCAAGCGACTTTCTTGAGCACTACAGAAAAGGCGTAAAAGAAGCGGATCACCGTAACGAATAATATCTGGATGCGACCGCCGCGCGGGTTGTTTGATGTCGCCTATCGCCGCAATGGGTCCACTTTATGACTGCCGCAATGAGGCCGACCCACGGTGATTTCCTAACGGATTAAAAGCTTTAGAATCATGTGATAAACTTTTTATAACGGCGATCAACAACATTATAATCGCTCATGAGGATGGAGAAATGGAATCAATAATCTGCAAACACTGGCATCATTGTCCGGCCGAAGAGGTCACGACGCTCCTGACCACCGATCCTTCCCGGGGGCTTTCCCTGTTCGAGGCCAAACACCGCCTCGGCCATTTCGGCCCCAATATGGTCACCGCCAAAAAGCAAAAAGGGCCCCTCATCCGCCTCCTGCTCCAATTTCACCAACCCCTGGTCTATATCTTGCTTGCCGCCGCCGTCATAACGCTGCTTTTGCGGGAGTGGGTGGATTCCTCCGTTATTTTCGGCGTCGTGATCGTCAATGCCGTTATCGGGTTCATTCAGGAATCCAAGGCGGAAAAGGCCATCGAATCCCTCAAGCAGATGATGGCGACACAGGCAACGGTCTTGCGGGACGGCAAATGGATGCAGATTGACTCGATCGATCTGGTTCCGGGGGATATCGTGCGCATCCAGTCCGGCGACAAGGTCCCCGCCGATCTCCGGCTCCTCTCCGGCCGGGATTTACAGGTGGACGAGTCCGCCTTGACCGGCGAATCCGTCCCCGTCATCAAAAAAGAAGGCGCCCTGAGTCCCGATACGATCCTTGCCGACCGGCATAACATGGCCTATGCGGGTACGCTGGTTACCTATGGCCAGGCCCAGGCGGTCATCGTCGCCACGGGCAACAAGACGGAGACCGGGCGGATTTCCGACATGATCGACGCGGCGGCGGATCTTTCCACTCCCCTGACGTTAAAGATTGCCTCCTTCAGCAAGGTCCTGTTGGTTGCCATCCTGATCCTCGCGGCGCTGACCTTTGCCGTGGGGATGTGGCGGGGCGAAGGCGCCGTCGCCATGTTTATGGCCGCCGTGGCCCTTGCCGTCGGCGCCATTCCGGAAGGGCTGCCCGCAGCCGTAACGATTACCCTCGCCATCGGCGTCAGCCGCATGGCCAAACGCAAGGCCATCATCCGTAAACTCCCGGCGGTGGAAACCCTGGGCAGCACCACCGTCATCTGTTCGGACAAAACGGGCACTCTTACGGAAAATCAGATGACCGTTCGCCGCATTTATGGGGGCAACGAATATTTCGATGTGCAGGGAAACGGTTACGCCCCGGAAGGGGAGATATTGTCGGGAGGTGCGGCGCTGAGGGAGAAAATGCCCGTTCCCTTGTCCGAGACGTTACTGGCGGGGCTGCTATGCAATGATTCCCGCCTGATGGAGGCGGACAATATCTGGCGCGTCGAGGGGGATCCCACGGAAGGCGCCCTCATCGCGGTGGCCGCCAAAGCCGGGTTTTCACATCCACGGATGGTGGAAGAAATGCCCCGCCTGGATGTCATTCCTTTTGAATCGGAACGGCAGTTCATGGCCACCCTCCACAAGACCGGGTCGGGTAATGTCGTCTATTTGAAAGGCGCCATAGAAAAGATTCTGGCCGCCTGCGGGGAAAGCATGACGGCGGATGGAACGCTCGCCGCGCTGAACAGGGAAGAAGTCTTCGCAAGAGCGGATGAACTGGCCGCGGACGGCTTGCGGGTCCTGGCCCTGGCATGCCGGAAAACCGACAAAGATAAGCTGGACGTAGGCGATTGCCTGTCCGGTCTTACCTTTCTGGGTTTGCAGGGTATGATCGATCCTCCCCGCCGGGAGGCCATCGCCGCCGTTGAAGTCTGCCGCCAAGCGGGCATTACCGTGAAGATGATTACGGGCGATCATGCCGTCACCGCCAAGGAAATCGCGCGCCAGCTCGGCATCGGCCGCGAGCGGGCCGGCGGGAATGAAAAGCCCGCAACCCTCACGGGCAGGCAACTGGAAAGCATGTCGGATGAAGAAATAATCGCGAATGCCGAGAGTACGGCGGTCTTCGCCCGGGTCGCGCCGGAACAGAAACTGCGCCTGGTGGAAGCGCTCCAGGCCCGCAACCATATCGTCGCCATGACGGGCGACGGGGTCAACGACGCGCCGGCCCTGAAGCAGGCCAATATCGGCATCGCCATGGGCATCACGGGCACGGATGTCTCCAAGGAGGCCGCCGACATGGTCCTCACGGACGATAACTTCGCCAGCATAACCGCCGCCGTGGACGAAGGCCGACGGATTTTCGACAATCTGGTCAAATTCATCACCTGGACCCTGCCGACGAACGGCGGTGAAGGGCTGGTCATCCTGGCCGCCATCATGAGCGGTGTGACCCTGCCCATATTGCCGGTGCAGATCCTCTGGATCAACATGACCACGGCGGTCCTCCTGGGACTGATGCTGGCCTTCGAGCCCGGCGAAAAAGATCTGATGAACTATCCGCCCCGGAAGCCCGACAGCCCGATTTTATCGGGCATTCTCATCGGGCGCATCGGAATGGTTTCCCTCCTCATGCTCGCGGCGATCTTTACCGTCTTCAACTGGCAGAAATCCCTGGGCTATCCCCTGGAAGTCGCCCGGACGGTGGCGGTGAATCTGTTTGTCATGATTGAACTCGCCTATCTGTTCAACTGTCGGTCCCTGACCCGATCCATGTTTAAGGTCGGGGTTTTTACCAATCCCTGGGTACTTGCCGGCAGCGGCCTGATGATCGTTTTGCAGCTTTTGTACACTTACGCACCCGTGATGAATAAAATTTTCCATAGCGCCCCCATCGGCGCCGACGACTGGCTTTTAATCGCTGTGATTGCCGTGGCCGTTTACGGCCTTGTGGGCCTGGAAAAGTGGGTCCGCTTGCACATCTTGAAAAAGGCGCGCTGAGGCAAAGGGCGGCCCCCCACCCGAGACCATACAGAAGTGTTAAAGAACCGCCATACCCGCTAAGGGATCGGCGAAAAATGAAAATATCCGCTCACGACGGTTATCCAGGGTCCGAACGGCATAGACAGCCGGGACGACACGGCCGAACCCCATGATCAGAGGGATGCAGGCACCGCCGTGGTAACCACGGCGGTGCCTGCCTTCTTTTGGTCGATACCCTCCGGGACCTCTTTCCCGATCTCTGGGCTGATGCCCCTCTGGAGCGCTTCATTGTCCACGAAGGCGCGGCGACGGCGGGGCTCTTCAGCGGCCGCTGGTTTGGCTATGAAAACAGATCATTCCGAATCTGCTGTACAACAGGCCATGGATAAACAGGAGACTAAAATCGCCGCGTTTTCCTTCACCACGGAGACGCCTCAGTATGTGCTCATTGTGGACGAGATCAACCGGGGCAATATCAGCAAGATTCTCGGCGAACTGATTACCCTGTTGGAGCCTGATAAGCGACTCGGCATGCCAAACGGAATCAAGCTGCCGCTTTCCTATTCACCGGAGCACTGGTTCGCCGTACCGTCCAATCTGCGCATTATCGGCACCATGAACACCGCCGACCGTTCTATCGCTCTTCTGGACGTGGCCCTGCGCCGTCGCTTTACGTTTGAAGAATTGATGCCCGATAAAGAAATCATCAAGAAAATCATAGGCGAAAAAGGAGCGCCAGGAGACGTGATTGATCTGACGATAAAAGTGTTTGATAATATCAACGAACGTCTCCGCTATCTCTACGATCGTGATCATCAGATCGGCCATGCCTACTTTCTCGATGTGAAGAGCCTCAATGACCTGCGCCGCGTCTTTTTGGATCAGATCATTCTTTCCTTTCCAGTAATAAATCTGCCCACCCCGTCATTTTGAGCTCCATGCGGGCGGCCCGTCAATTACGTATTGATTTTTAGCGGCAGACAGGCTAATCAAAACTTCGTGTCCATGGCAGGAGGGAAATCGGATCGATCTGATGGAGAACGGCGGTCATGGAAAAATTTGACGTCATCGTGGTAGGGGCGGGGCTGGCCGGACTGGCTGCCGCCTATACCCTGGCCGGCCAAGGCGTGGAGTGCCTCGTCCTGGAGCGGGGGGACTATCCGGGGGCGAAAAACGTCACCGGCGGCCGCATCTATGTAAATCCCGTCCGGGACCTCTTTCCCGATCTATGGGCTGATGCCCCTCTGGAGCGCTTCATCGTCCACGAAGGGGCCACCCTCATGGCGCAGGAGCGGTCCGTGTCCTTCGACTACTCCGGCGATGAACTGCGGGCGGCGCCCCACCAGAGCTACAGCGTCCTCCGGGCACGGTTCGACCGCTGGCTGGCCGAGCGGGTCGAGGAAAAGGGGGCCATGCTCCTCACCAAGACCCTGGTGACGGACGTCGTTAAGGAAGGCGGCCGGGTGGCCGGCGTCGTGGCGGGGGGCGACGAGCTGCGCGCCGACGTCGTGATTGCGTGCGACGGTGTCCTTTCTATCCTGGCGGAGAAGGCGGGGCTCCATCCTCCCGAATCTCCTCAGGAATATGCCGTGGGCGTCAAAGAAGTAATCGCCCTGCCGGCGGAGAAAATCGAGGACCGCTTTCAGCTTACGGGCAATGAAGGGGCGGCCCGTCTCTTTGTCGGGGCGGCGACGGCGGGACTCTTCGGCGGCGGTTTCCTCTATACCAACCGGGAGAGCATCAGCCTCGGCCTGGTCGTCGGGATCGCCGCGCTCATGGAGAAGGTCGGCCACCGGGAACTGCCCGCCCTCATGGAGCAGTTCAAACGGCGTCCGGAAATCGCCCCCCTGATCCGGGACGGCGCCACGGTGGAATACGCCGCCCACGTGATTCCCGAGGGGGGCTTCAAGGCCCTGCACCCCCTCCACGGGAACGGCATCCTCGTGGCCGGCGACGCCGCCGGTTTCGCCCTCAATCTGGGCTTTACCGTCCGGGGGATGGAATACGCCCTCGCTTCCGGCTATTACGCCGCCCAGGCGATCCTCAAAGCCCGGGAGGCGGGGGACTACAGTGCCGAGACCCTGGCGGAATACGGCCGCCTCCTGCAGGAAAGCTTCGTCCTCAAGGACTTCCAGAATTTCCAGGCTGCCCCGGCCTTCGTGAAGAACCCGAAACTCTTCGATTATTATCCGGAATTCAAGGGGAGGCTGCTTCGGGATGTCTATGCCGTCCCGGCGGGTCCCAAGGACCGCCTCTACCCCACGATCCGCAAGTATCTGCATCTTAAGGAGATCTGGTCCATGTTCAAGGACTTCCGGGAGGTGACGAAGTTATGACGACGGACGCCCTGGATCTGAAGGCCAAACTGGGGCTCGACGTCTTCAAGCCCGGCGGCACGCCCCATATCCGCATCCGGGAGGGCCGGGAGCGGGACCCGCGCCTGCGGAAGATGACGGCGATCTGCCCCGCCGGCCTGTACGGCGAGGGCGAGGGGGGAGCGGTTACCCTCACCGTGGACGGCTGCCTGGAATGCGGGACCTGCCGCCTGGTCTGCGGGACCGAGATCCTGGAATGGGACTACCCGGAGGGCGGCACGGGGGTCCAGTTCCGCTGCGGATAGTGGGGTCAGGTCTTGTTTCTTAGCGTTCCAGCCTGCGAGCGTTCGGGCCTGTATGGGAAAGGAACTTGCCAAGGGGCGGCGCTGAAGTTAGTTGGGAGCATTTTTCGTTGCCCGTCGGCGCGGGCGGGCGGGTCCGGCGATGGAAAGAACAAACGTACAAAGGTAATCACGGGCCGCTTGCGGTCTTGAAAAATATGAACGAGGAGGGGAATTATGGAATTCAAGCTGACGGAGGAACAGGAACTCATCCGCAAGAACATGCGGGAATTTGCCGACAAATACGTGGAACCCATCGCCGCGGAGATCGATGAAAACAGCCGTCATCCGGCTGAGGTATTCAAACTCCTGGCTGAAGGGGACTGGATGGGGATTCCCATCCCCGTGGAATACGGCGGGGCCGGCGCCGATTATCTGACCCATATCCTCGCCGTGGAGGAACTTTCCCGCTCCTGCGCCTCCACGGGATTCACTGTTTCCATCCATGTGGGGATCGCCTGTATGCTCGTCCTCCTCAACGGAACGGAAGAGCAGAAAAAACAATATCTTACCCCCATGGCAAAAGGGGAGAAACTCGGGGCCTTCGTCCTTACCGAGCCGGGGGCCGGCACGGACGTCATGGCCGCCACGACGACGGCAGTCCTCGACGGCGACGCCTATGTGATCAACGGCACCAAGACCTTTACCTCCAACGGCCCCACTGGCGACTTCTACATGGTGTTTGCCTGGACGGACAAAGCGGCGGGCCGGAAGGGCATGAGCTGTTTCATCGTTCCCCGGGGCGCCCCCGGGATGGCAGCGGGTGAGCATTTCCGGAAGATGGGGCTTCGCTCCTCGCAGACTTCGGAGATGGTCTTCAAAGACTGCCGCGTTCCCAAGGCCAACCTCCTGGGCAAGGAGGGAGCAGGGCTGATCATGGCCATGGCCGGTTTCGATCACGGCCGGGTCGGTATCGCCGCGCAGTCCGTGGGCATCCTCCAGGCCGCCCTGGACGAGTCGATCCGCTATTCCAAGGAGCGGGTCCAGTTCGGCAACCCCATTTCCCGCAACCAGGCCATCTCCTGGATGATTGCGAACATGGCCACTGACCTCCAGGCCGCCCGTTTCCTCACCTACCATGCCGCCTGGTTGAAGGATCAAAAGCAGGGCTTCAGCAAGGAGGCTGCCATGGCGAAGCTCTTTGGTTCGGAAGCGGCAATGCGCCACACCATCAAGGCCGTCCAGATCCACGGCGGTTACGGTTACTGCAAGGGGGCCAAGGTGGAGCGGCTGTTCCGTGATGCCAAAATCACGGAGATTTACGAAGGGACCTCGGAGGCCCAGCGCATGGTCATCTCCGGCAACGTCCTGCGGTAGAGCACCGCCGCCCTCTGAAAATAATAAAGGCATAAAAATGGGGATGGTTCTCATTTTTCCAAAATCAGGTTCGCCCTTAGTTGTACCAATAAAATTTTTCAACGCATATCCCTGTTATTATAGGGTATTATTTGAACGCGCCGGTTGTGGGATGAAAGTTGAAAGCACTTTTGTAAAGGATTGAGCTATGCCCAATGTAGTTGCCTGTTTCAAATGGGTTGTCGATGAAGCGTACATCCGGAAAGGCGCCGCCGGGGCGCTGGATTTTTCCGCCGTCGATTACAAGATCAGCGAGTACGACCGCAACGCCCTCGAAGAGGCCGCCCGCTGCCGGGGCGAGGGCGGTAAGGTCACCGCCCTTACCGCCGGCGGTCCCGAAGCCGCCAAAGGGTTGAAGGATGCCCTTTCCCGGGGCGCCGACACCGCCGTCTTCGCCGGCGATCCCGCCTTTGCCGACCTGGATTCCTCCCAGACGGCGGCGGTCCTGGCCGAGATCATCCGCACCCTCATTCCCTATGATCTGATCATCTGCGGTGAGGGTTCCGGCGACAAGTACGCCCAGCAGGTCGGCCCCCGCCTGGCGGAGAACCTGGGCATCCCGTGTATCTCCTATATCCAGAAGCTCACCGTGGCCGCCGAAGGCGGGCGGATCACGGCGGAGCGGCGGGTCGAGGAGGGCGTCGAGGTGGTCGAGGCCTCCTTTCCCGTCCTGGTGACGGTCCTGCCGGAGATCAACATTCCCCGGATTCCCGGGGTCAAGGATACCCTCATGGCGGGAAAAAAGCCCGTCCGCACGGTAAAAAAAGAGGAGCTGCCCCCCCTGGGAGAGGCGAAACTCAAGACCCTCGCCATGACGGCGGCGCGCCTGGAGAGGAACTGCGAGCTTTACGGGACGGCGCCGGAGGATATTGCCCGGTTTGTGGCGGCGCTCCAACAGAAGGGCGTGATCGGATAAAGAGGTGAACATGGCCGGCATATGGATTTTTGCGGAAAAAAAGGAACTCGTATTGGAATTGCTGACCCTGGGCGGACAACTGGCCGCGGCGGGCGGCGGAAAACTGACAGCCGTCGTCCCGGCGGCGGAGGGTGATCCGGCCGATTATATCGCGGCGGGCGCCGATGAGGTCGTGCTTTTGAGCCCCCTGCCCGAAGACATGTCCCTGGCGGCCTGGCTCCCCGTGCTGGCCGGGGAGATAAAGGCTGCGGATCCCGAGGCGGTGCTTCTGGCCGCCACCTCCCGGGGAAAGGAAATCGCGGCCCGCCTGGCAGCCCGCCTGGAAACCGGACTGGCGAGCAACTGCCTGTCGCTGGCTCCCGGCACCGACGGCGACGCCCTGGTCATGGAACGCCTCGCCTATGGCGGTGCGGCCCTCCAGCGGGTGGCCATCACGGGACGGCCCGTCCTGGCGACTATTCCCCCCCGTACTTTTCCGCCGTCCGCGGCGGTTCCCGGCCGGGAAGGATCGGTGCGCACGCTCCCGCCGCCCCCGGCGGACGCCGTCCGGATCGTTGCCCGGAAGGAAAAGGAACGGAGCGCCCAGGACATCGCCGCCGCCAAGACGGTGGTCTGCGTTGGCCGGGGGCTGGAGAAGCGGGATGACCTGCAGCTGGCCCGGCAGTTGGCCGACGCCCTTGGGGGCGAGATCGGCTGCACCCGTCCCATCTCCGAGGAGTTGCACTGGCTGCCCGACAACCTCTGCATCGGCCTGTCAGGCGTCCAGGTGAAACCCGACCTATATATCGGTCTGGGCGTTTCCGGACAGATCCAGCACCTGACGGGCCTGCGGGGCGCCCGGCTGATCTGCGCCGTGAACCGGGACCCCAACGCCCCGATCTTTCCGGCGGCGGATCTGGGCATCGTCGGCGATCTTTATGACGTGACGCCCAAAATCATCGCGGAAATAAAGAAGATTCGAGGCTAAGAGAAAAAATTGTCCTTCCCATTGCGGGAGATGTTCAAGAGAAGAAGTCTTGTTCCTCCCCCTTCAAGGGGGAGGTGAAGAGGGGGATGGGTCATCGGCTTGTGATGACGGGGGCTTAACCCCATCCCCACCCCGGCCCTCCCCTTGAAGGGAAGGGGGTTTTCTTGCTTTCTATTCCCAATAGATTATCGCCAAGCCGCGGCGGGGTGAAGCTGGCCGGCTCGGATGAAAAAACAGTAAAACAGCTTATAATAGGACCTTTGAGGACAATATGGCCCGGGCTGGAAAAACCGGCCCCGGAAAACGCGCGGGGGCAGGCTTCCGGGACCGGTTTTTATCTTCGGATGAGTCGTTATTTGTTGGCCGCCAGATAGCCTTTGGCCAGGGCGGTATTGACGTGAAGCACGCCCTTGTTCAGGGTCCGGAAGGGGTAGTCTTCGGTGATGACCGGCAGGGCGTCGGCCTGTTCCTGGGTCTTGATCACCGAGCCGGCGGGGACGTAGCGGCCGTCGGCGATGGTGACCCCCATGAGGAGGCAGCCCGGTTCGACGACGCAGCCCCGGCCGACGAAGGATTTGAAGACCAGGGTCTGCATGCCGACGAAGGTCTCGTCGAGGACC